>SXGU01084563.1_pt1 | contig 32555 bp, 23 predicted proteins | sample 3174531 | NCBI WGS metagenome assembly SXGU01 (sample SAMN11356863, study PRJNA531348) | freshwater metagenome | isolation source: freshwater sample F1-140 | place: China: Fuxian Lake, Yuxi | collected 2017-12-25 | reverse complement strand
TTGGAATCGTCGCTCTTCCACACCGGGATCGGCGCGCCCCAGAATCGATTGCGGCTGATCGACCAGTCGCGCGCGTTCTCGAGCCACTTGCCGAACTGGCCGTCGCGGATGTGCTCCGGCAACCAGCGGATCGTCTGGTTGTGCGCGATCATGCGATCCTTGATCGCGGTGACCTTGACGAACCACGCACCCGGGATCGCCTTGTAGATCAGCGGTTCGCGCGTGCGCCAGCAGTGCGGGTAGTTGTGCTCGTAGGTGACGTGGCGCAGCAGCACGCCGCGGTCCTTGAGCACCTTGATGATGTCCTTGTTGGCGTCGAACACGAGCGTGCCCTGCCACTCCGGGACCTCGGCGGTGAAGCGGCCGCGTTCGTCGACCGGACACACGAGCTCGATGCCGTTCGCCTCGCAGACCTTCTGGTCGTCCTCGCCAAAGCCCGGCGCCATGTGCACGACGCCGGTGCCCTCGGCGGTGTCGACGAAGTCGCCGCCGAGCACGCGGAAGCACTTCGCGCGGCCACGGAAGTAGGGAAACAGCGGCTCGTAGGTGCGGCCGACGAGGTCCTTGCCCTCGATCAGGTGCGGAATGGTCTCACGCTGGATGGGCGTGGGCTCCTCGTAGCCGAGGTTCTCGAGCGCTTCGAGCAGTTCGGCGCGCAATCCGAGGGCGGCGAAGCCGCTCTCCTCGGGCGCCGCAACGACCTCGAGGTCGTTGTCGGTGTGGTCTTCCATGATGCTGCTCTCACTTCCAAAAAACGGTAACGCTCCACCCTACGGCGTAAAACCACCCAGCACTCGGGACAGTGCGTCCGCGAGCAGGTCGGCGTGCGTGACATCGAACACCACCGGCGGCTTGATCTTCAGCACGTTGTCGGCCGGTCCGTCGGTGCTGATGAGCACCCCGAGGTCGCGCATCGCGTTGGCCACGTCGCCCGCGAGCGCGGTGGCCGGGGTCTTCGTGGCGCGGTCGGTGACGAGGTCGACGCCCAGGTACAACCCCAGCCCGCGCACGTCGCCGATGCACTCGTGTTGCGCTGCCAGGGCATGCAACCGGTCGATCAGATGGGCACCGGTGGCGGCGGCGTTGGCCTGCAGCCGTTCGTCTTCGATCACGTCTAGCACCGCCATGCCGGCCGCGCAGCTCACCGGGTTGCCCCCGAACGTGTTGAACCACTCCATGCCGTTGGCGAACGCGGCGGCCAGTTCGGGTGTGGTGACGACGGCGCCGAGCGGGTGGCCGTTGCCGATGGGCTTGCCCAGGGTGACGATGTCGGGCACCACGCCCTGGGTCTCGAACGCCCACAGGTGACTGCCGACTCGGCCAAATCCCACCTGCACCTCGTCGGCGATGCACGCGGCACCGTTGGCGCGAGCGAGGCGATGGGCCTCGGCCAGGTAGCCGTCGGGGAACACCACCTGGCCGCCGCAGCCGCTGATGCTCTCGGCGATGAACGCGGCGGCGGGCGGCAGGTCGGCGATGCCGGCCGCGTAGGCGGGGCCGTCGGCACCGAAGCGGCCGCGATACGGATCGGGGAGCTCCGCGAGGTGGGTGTGTTCGGGGCGGCCGCTGCCGCCCTTGCGGTTGAACTTGTAGGCGCTGATGTCGACGCAGCCCTGGGTGTTGCCGTGGTACCCCCAGTCGACCGCGATCACGTCGCGGCGCCCGGTGGCGGTGCGGGCGATGCGCAGCGCGAGTTCGTTGGCCTCGCTGCCCGAGTTGGTGAGGTACACCACCGACAGCGGGTCGGGGAACAACGCCGCCAGTCGTTCGGCGTAGTCGAGGATGGTGCGGTGCAGGTAGCGGCTGTTGGTGTTCAACACCGCGGCCTGGCGAGCGATGGCTGCGACCACGTGCGGGTGCGAGTGGCCGACGTGCGCGACGTTGTTCACGGCGTCGAGGTGTGCGCGGCCGGTGTGGTCGATCAGCCAGGTTCCCTCGCCGCGCACGATGCTGAGCGGTCGCCGGTAGCTGACGCTCAGCGACGGGCCGAGGTCGGCCCGGCGGCGTGGCGCGAGCACGTCGGGGGCGTCGGCGGTGTGGTCGTCGAACGTCTCGGGGCTGAGGCGCAGCAGCAGGTTCGCGTCGGGCGCGATGCTGCGCCACACGTCCATTCGGCTCGGCTCGCCCGCGCCCTCGAAGTTGCCGTCGGGGCCGAGTTCGGGGTCGGCCATCAGGTCGGTGATGAGTTGCACGTGCACGTGCGGCGCCCAGCCGCCGTTCACCGTCGGATCGCCCACGAACGCGATCACGTCACCGGCCGCGACGTGTTGTCCCGGCTGCACGGTGGTGAGCGTGCGGCGCGACAGGTGGCCGTACAGCACCCAGAACGGTCCGGCGTCGCCGGCCTGGTGGCGCACGATCACCGTGGGGCCGTAGTCGTACGGCATCGCGTTGTCGACCACGGTCTCCACCACGCCCGGCAACATCGCGTGCAGCGGGGTCTCGGCCTCCACGAACAGGTCGATGCCGATGTGGGTGGAGCGGGTCTCCGGTGCGTCGGTGACGAACTGGTCGCCCGCATAGCACGAGCGGTCCTCGTCGTAGCGGCCCACGGCCACCACCGCGTCGTGCTCGGCGAAGCGCTGCTGGATCCATGCCCACGACTCGTACGGGTCGGCGATGGCGGTGAGTGGAGCGCCGTCGGCGAGGCTCACCACGATGCGACCGGCAGTGCGCAGCGAGAACGGCAGGATGTCGGCCGGCGCGCACTCGGGGCAGCCCAGCCATTCGACCACGGCGTCGTGCGACGGCACCGGGGTGCGGCCGGCCGCAGCGCGGGCCACGAAGTGCAGGAACTGCGGGCGCATCGCCATCAGTCGCCGCAGCAGCCGCAGCGCTGGTGCCTGCGAGATGAGCAGGTAGTCGTTGTCGGGGAACTCGCGGCTGCGGTGCGAGGAGATGACGATGCTCATCGCGAGCCTGGTCGCAACGAGGTCGAACAGCACCGACAGCTCGTCGTCGTCGAGCTCGAACTCGGCGGTGTAGCCGCCGATCACGTCGCGAGCGGCAGCGACCACGTCGGGGACGTCGAGCAGCGCGTAGGCGAGCGTGACCGCGAGTTCGTTCACCTGCCGGGCGAACATCATGTCGCCGAAGTCGATGAGGCCCGACACCTCGCCGTCGTGCACGAGCACGTTGTGGTCGTTCGCGTCCTGGTGCACCACGGCGCCGCGCAACCGGGGGAGCAGGGGCACCACGCGCTGCTCGCGACGGCGGAACGCGGCGCGCACCACGTCGCGGTCGGCCGGGTCGGCGATGTGCTCGATCCAGTGGCGTACACCGTCGGCACCGTCGAGATCCCACAGGAAGCCCGGGCGATGGGCGCCGGGATGGCCGAACCCCTGCAACGCCCGGCTGACACGACCCATCAGCCGGCCGAGTCCGCGACGGAGGTCGGGTGTGGCGTCCACCATCGCGTAGGGCACACCGGGCAGGTGGGTGACGATGCGCGCCAGGTGCCCGTTCCACTCCACCGTGCCGGGTGCCACCACGTGCGGCACCCCGAGCGTGGGGTCCACGCGGCGGAGGTGTTCGAGCGCCGCCTGCTGCAGGTGCAACGTCGTCGGGTCCTCGGCCGGGTGCGCCACCTTCAGCACGTACGAGCCGTCGGCGGTGTCGAGCCGTGCGTTCTGGTCGCGTTCCGAGGCGAGTTCGTCGACGGTGCCGTGCAGGCCGAACACCGCGCCGGCGAGCTGCAGGAGTTGATCGTCGGTGAAGGCCGGGGGCGGGGAGTCGAACACGGAGGTCACTGCGGCGACGGTAGTCGTCGGTCGGTAAGGTCGGTCCACCGAGGGGGTCCGAGTGGGTTCGAACGATGTCGTCATCACGGGTACGGGGCTGTTCACGCCGCCGTACGCCATCAGCAACGCGGAGCTCGCCGCCTCGCTCACCATCGCCGTCACGCGGTGGAACGAGGAACATGCCGACGAGATCGAGCGTGGCGAGCTGGTGGCGCGCACGTTGCCCGATGCCGAGTTCATCGAGAAGGCGTCGGGCATCAAGAGCCGGTACGTGATGGAGAAGTCGGGCGTGCTCGACCCCGACCGCCTGCGGCCGCACCTGCCCACCCGCAACGAGGACGAGCCGAGCCTGCAGGTGGAGATGGCGCTGCCCGCCGTGCACGAGGCCCTCGCCCAGGCGGGTCGTCGTCCCGACGAGGTCGACTGCGTCATCGTCGGTTGCTCCAACATCCAGCGCGCCTATCCGGCCGTGGCCATCGAGCTGCAGCACGCGCTCGGCGCCGGTGGCTGGGGCTACGACATGAACGTCGCGTGTTCGTCGGCCACGTTCAGCATGCAGGCAGGTGTCGACGCGTTGAAGAACGGTTCGGCCAACTGCGTCGTGGTGGTGCATCCCGAGATCACGTCGGGCCACAACAACTTCGCGTTGCGCGACCACCACTTCATCTTCGGCGACGCCTGCACCGCGGTGGTGCTCGAGCGGGCCGACGACGCCGTCGCCGCCGAGCAGTGGAAGGTGCTCGGCCTGAAGTTGTCGACCGCGTTCTCCAACGCCATCCGCAACGACTTCGGGTTCCTCAACCCCAGCGAGGACGACCCGCGCGACCCGTTCGAGCTGGTGTTCCGCCAGCAGGGGCAGCGGGTGTTCAAGGACGTCGTGCCGATGGTGGTGGACCACATCAACACCCAGCTCGCCGCGGTCGACCTGCCGCCCGAGCAGGTCGAGCGTTTCTGGTTGCACCAGGCGAACCTGAAGATGAACCAGCTCATCGCGAAGCAGGTGCTCGGTCGCCTCCCCGACGAGCGCGAGGCGCCGGTCATCCTCGACACCTACGCCAACACGTCGTCAGCCGGGTGCATCATCGCCTTCCACCTCCACCGCGGCGACCTTGCGAGCGGCGACATCGGCGTGCTGTGCAGCTTCGGCGCCGGCTACAGCATTGGCAGCCTGGTCATCCAGAAGCTCTGACCCTGCACCTGCCCGGCAACCCGCCCAGCGCGGGGGCTCGGATCGCTGCATCTGGCCGGGATTCGTCCCGGAGTCCGGGACGAATCAGCGCCAGAAGCCATTTCGGAACAGATTGCGCCCAGAAACCAGGGTGGAGAACCGTCAGGCCTTGATGCGTTCGTTCTTCGGGTCGTAGAGGGGGCGCAGGCTCACCTTGGCCGGGTACTGGGCGCCGTTGATCTCGACGGTCCAGTCGCCGGTGCTCACGTCACCTCTCACCATGGCCAGGCCGACGGCGCCACCGAGCGTGTGGCCGTACGACGCAGCACGCACGTAGCCCACCTCCGCACCGTCGCGGCGCAGCACCTCGGCGTGGTACATCAGCGGCTCGGGGTCGAGGCACAGCACCGACACGAGGCGCGCCGCGGGCGTTACGCCGCGCAGCGGTTGGAGCGCGTCGCGGCCGACGAAGTCGTGGTCCCAGTCGATGGCGAAGTTGAAGCCGGCCATCAGCGGGTCGTCGGTGTTGTCGATGTCGTGGCCGTAGTCGCGGTAGCCCTTCTCCATGCGCAAGCTGGCCAACGCCTTCAGGCCGGCGTGCACCAACCCGAACGACGGCCCGGCCCCAACGATGCGTTCGTACACGTGCACCGCCTGCTCGGTCGGCACGTACAGCTCGTAGCCGAGCTCGCCCAGATAGGTGATGCGCACGCACAACACGCGGGCGAACCCGATGTCGATGGTGCGCGCCGTGCGGAACGGGAACGCCTCGTTCGACAGGTCGGCGGTGGTGATCGACTGCAACAGTTCGCGCGAGCGCGGGCCCTGCACGTTGAGCTGTGCGTACGCGCCGGTGACGTCGGTGACGAACGCGTGCGCGTCGCCGATGTGGCGCTGCAGGTGCGTCTGCACATGACGATGCGCGGTGTCGGTGGCCACCACGAAGAACTGGTCGTCGGCGAGCTTCGTGACGGTGAGGTCGGCCTGGATCTTGCCCAGCTCGTCGAGCCACTGCGTGTAGGTGATGGTGCCGGCATCGCCGTCGACCGCATTCGCCGACACGTGCGCAAGCACTTGGCCGGCGTCGCGGCCCTGCACCGAGAACTTCGACATGAAGCTCATGTCCATGAGGATCACGCCGTCACGGCAGGCGCGGTGCTCGTCGGCCCACTGCTGCCAGAACGCCGGGCGGCCCCACGTGAGCGGTCCCGCGTCGGGAGTGGTGCCCGGGCCGGCGAACCAGTCGGCGCCCTCCCAACCGCTGACGTCCTTGAAGTACGCACCCTGATGTGCGAGTTGTGCATGAATCGGCGAGCGCTTCGCGTCGCGGGCCGTGGTCATGCTCTTGTTCGGGTAGTGGCACTGGTACACCATGCCCAGCGACTCCACGGTGCGCGTGCGTCGGTACTCGGGGTTCGCCTGGTACGCCTGCAGGCGGGCGGGGTCCATGCCCGTCACGTCCATGTCGGGGTGACCGTTCACGATCCAGTGCGCCACCATGCGACCCAGGCCGCCACCGGTGAGGATGCCGATGGAGTTGAGGCCGGCGGCGATGAAGTAGTTGCGCACCTCTGGTGCCTCGCCCACGATGGGGCGCAGGTCGGGGGTGAAGCTCTCGGGGCCGCAGAAGAACGTGCGGATGCCGGTGTCGAGACTTTTCGGCACGCGGCTCATCGCGGCTTCCACGTACGGACCCATGCGGTCCCAGTCGGGCTGGATGCTGGTGAACGACGAGTCGTTCGGGATGCCCTCCACCTTCCACGGCGCGCACTTCGACTCGAACAGGCCGATCATCAGACCGCCGACCTCTTCGCGGTAGTAGCCGAAGTTGCCCGGGTCCTCGATGACGGGCCACGACGGGTCGAGCCCCTCCATCTCCTCGGTGATGAGGTAGTAGTGCTCGGCCGCCTGCAGCGGGATGCTGACGCCCGACATCGCGCCGAGCTGGCGGGCCCACATGCCGGCCGCATTCACCACGTACTCGCACTCGATGGTGCCGTGGTCGGTGACGACCGCCTTCACCGCGCCGTCCTTCACCACGACGTCGGTGACGGTGACGCCCTGCGCGATGGTGACGCCCTGCTGGCGCGCGCCCTTGGCCATGCTCATCGTGACGTCGACCGGGTTCACACGACCGTCGCCCTCCACGTAGAACCCGGCGAGCAGGTCGTCGGTGCGGGCGAGCGGGAACATGCCGGCCACCTCGCGGGGCGACAACTCGTGCACGTCGACACCGACGTGACGGTTGAACGTGCTGACCCGGCGGTATTCCTCGAGGCGACCCTGGTCGGCGGCGAGCTCGATGAACCCGACCGGCTTGAACCCGGTGGCCAGACCGGTCTCTGCCTCCAGTCGGGTGTACAGGTCGCGGGTGTACTTGCGCAGCTCGGTGGAGGTCTCCGAGGTGCTGCCGAACGTGACCATCAACCCCGCCGCATGCCACGTGGTGCCCGACGTGAGCTGGTCGCGCTCGACCAGCACGGTGTCGGTCCAGCCCATGTGGCCGAGGTGATACGCGATGGACGTGCCGATGACGCCGCCGCCGATGACGACGACGCGGGCACGGGAGGGGAGTGTCGAACTCATGGTGCGCACATTGAACCATGTACGTTGCGCGGATGACCCTCGACGAGCTCATCGCCACCGCCTGTCCGATCATCAAGGACACGGGGTGGGCCTTCTACTTCGCGCCCGCCACGATGGCCCGTGGCAACGAGCTCGGGCTCGACCCGGTGCAGTTCTACGCGATGGGTCGCGGTGGTGTGCTGGGCGACGTGGAACCGGCCGTGGTGTCGTCGGCGTTCGGCTACTTCAATCCGTCACTCGTGGCCGGGTTGTGGAACGCCGGGCGGGCCATCGTGTCGCCGCGTGTGGCCGGCAGCGCGTTCATGGAGTGCTGCATCGCGCACGGCCAGGCGAAACTGGCCGACGTGAACGGCCTGGCCGAGTTCGTGGCCGCGGGTGAGAAGGTGGTCGCGGCTACCGACGTCGATGCGTTCACCCTCTTCGCGGCCACCAACGCCGAACCTGCCGCCACCGATCTGCCGGGCCGGGCGATGCAGATCGTCACGGTGTTGCGCGAGTACCGCGGCAGTGCCCACCTCGCCGCCGTGCGCGCCGTGGGCCTCACCAGCAAGCAGGCGCACTTCGTCACCCGTCCCGACGACGCCGCACAGTTCGGGTGGGGACCCGACGACGCGCCGGTCGTCGACGATGCGGTGCGTGCCGCGATGGCGGAGGCCGAGACCCTCACCGATCGCATGGTGCGCAGCGCGTATGCGGCGCTCGACGAGCCGGAGCGCGACGTGTTCGTGGCCGGGCTGCGCGGTGTGCAGGCGGCGCTGAGCGCCTGACCCGCGCCGAGGAGGTCAGTCGGGCACGTTGTCGGCCACCACGACGTCGACGTCGATCTGGTCGCCGCTGCCGAGGGTGAGCGTGAGCGTGAACTCCTCGTCGAGCGTGAGTGCGTCGGCGAGATCGATGAGCATCACGTGCAGGCCGCCTGGTTCGAACACGACGGTGGAGTTGGCCGACAGTTCGACCTCGTCGAGCGGCTCCATCACCATCTCGCCGGACGGGGCGTTGGTGCCGGCGGTGTCGGTGGTGTCGCCGCCGTGGGAGTGGCCGCCGTCGCCGGCTGCCATGGTCTCGTGCAGTTCGGCCCCGGCGGCGATGTCGGCGGGCACCGACGCGCTGACGATGGTGTCGTCGTCGGGGCTGGTGATCTCGAAGTACACCACACCGGTGGTGGCACCCGCAGGTGTGGTGCGCGCCCACGCGCGCTCCACGGTGAGCTCGCTCACGGTGGACGAGTCGTCGCTGCCACACGCAGCGAGCAGGACGACGGCAGCGGCCGCCGCGGCGGCGAGCCTCATCGCTGGCCGAACGCCCGGCGCAGCGTCGGCACCTGACGGATGACGAAGCGATCGATCAGCAGGACGACGGCGGCGGTGACTCCCCATACGGGGTAGACGATAGCGATCACCCCGATGATGGCCCACAGGCCCCAGCCGAACTTCACCTCACGCGGACGGCGGGGGAGTCCGGCGCTGCCGGGGCGGCGGCGCTTCCAGAACATCACGAAGCCGCTCACGACCGCCCAGATCGCGAGCACGCACATCAGCGTCATGAAGATGCGGGTCACGATGCCCCACTGGGTGCCCATGTGCCAGCTCACGGTCGTGTCGACCGCGTAGCTGACCGAGCCGTAGCCGTACGCCTTCATCTCGTCGAGCGTCTCGCCGCTGAACTGGTCGAGGAACACGTTGCGTGCTTCGCCGGTCTTCCGCGGCCACGAGTTGCTCAACGTGAAGCTGCCGTAGATGGGGTTGCCGGCCTCGTCGACCACGCTGTTGTCGGGGAAGGAGATGGAGTAACCGGGCTTCATGCCGGCCGACTCGCCGAGGGACACCACGGTGTCGAGGCTCACCGGTGCCGGCAGCTCGCCGCTCGGCTCGGTCGCGTAGCTCGCGGGGATGGGGATGTCGCCCGTGTTCCACGCGATCTTGTTGCCGAGCACGTCGAGATCGCCACGGGTGCCGAGACTGCTCGCGGGCGCGTCCACCCACACGTTCGGGCTGATCTCGTTGGCCAGGGCGCTGAAGTTGGGACCCCAGTAGGTGCTCCAGGCCATGCCGCTCACCAGCGTGACGAGCAGAGCGACACTCATCACCAGACCGCCGACGGCGTGCATGTCGCGCCACTTGGCGCGGCCCTGCTTGCCGAGCCGGAGGCCGAACAACGTGCGACCGTTCTTCTGGGTGCCGGCGTTGCGCGACTTCCGCGGCCACCACAGGGAGATGCCGCTGGCGGCGAGCACGATCACCCAGACGCCGAGGATCTCGAGGACCAGGTCGCCGAGCACGTAGTCGCGCATCACCGGACCGTCGTCCCACACGAACCCGACGCTGGGCAACGGCACGGTGACCGTGTCGTTGTTGAGCGTGCCGTGCAGGCGATTCGCGAGGCCGACGACGCCGCCGCCGGGGTCGGAGGTGCCCAGCACGTCACCCGAGTACGGGTCGACGTAGGCGTTGAGGCCGCTGTCGAGGCCGAAGATCGCCGAGTGCTCTGCGTCGGTCGGCATGGTGAGCGAGACCACCGTCGAGTCGGGGTACGCGGCCTCCACCGCCTGCTCCATCGTGTCGAACGAGATCCAGTCGCCCGTGTCGGTGACGGTGCGCAGGTCGCCCTCGGTGAGATCCTGGATGGGTTGGGTGTACAGGATGACCAGGCCGGTGACGGCCATGAGCAGGATGAACGGCATCGCGATCATCCCCGAGTAGAAGTGCACTCGCCAGATGGCCCTCCAGCGCCGGCTCGCCTTCTCGGCGACGTCGGCGGAGGTGACCACGGGACGTTCGTTGCTGTTGCCGTCGGAATACGTGACTGCGGACATGTGGGTTCAGGTCGTACGACGATCCGATTTGGTTCCCGCTGTCCCGCGGACTTTTCCTCACCTACTGTGACGGACCATGAAGGAACTCGTCTACCACCGCCTGTTGTTGCCCGCCGTGAAGAAGCACGCCGATCGGCCCTTCGCGACGAACGCCTCCACCGGGTTCAGCACCACCTATGCCCAACACCTCGATCGTGTGGGCCGCCTCATCGGTGGCCTGCAGTCCTTGGGCGTCGGGCGCGGTGACCGCTTCGCGATCATGACGCTGAACTCGCCCGAGTACCTCGAGATGTACCACGCCGCGTTCCTCGGTGGCGGCGTCGTGAACCCGCTCAACCTGCGGGTCGCGCCGAAGGAGTTGGCGTACGTGCTGCGCGACTCGGGCACCAAGGTGTGCTTCGTCGACGGCTTCTTCGCCGGCCTCATCGACAAGGTGAAGGAGGAAGCCGGGCTCGAGCACGTCGTGCTCGTGGGCCCCGGCGACGTGCCGCACACCGTGCACTACGACGATCTGCTCGCCGCCTCGCCGCACGTCATCCCCGACGAGGGTGAGGAGACCGACCCCGTGGTGCTGATGTATACGGGCGGCACCACCGGCCTGCCGAAGGGAGTGCTGCTCGACCAGCGAGCCGAGATGCTGAACGCGTACCACGTGCTGATGCGGCTGCCGTTCAACCGAGACTCGGTGAGCTACGTGCAGACGCCGATGTTCCACGCCGCGTCGATGTTCAGCGTGCTCGGAGGCCCGGCGGCCGGCGCCCACACGGTGGTGCAGCCGATGTTCGACCCCGCCGCGGTGATGAACGCGGTCGAGCAGTTCTCGCCCACGGTGACGGTGATGGTGCCGACGATGATCGGGCTCACCATGGCGCATCCCGACTTCCGCCCGTCGGGTCTGGGCAGCTTCACCGACCTGGTGTACGGCGCGTCGCCGATGCCGCAGGCGCTGCTCGAGAAACTGCTGGCGCTGTACCCGGAGATGAACATCTGGCAGGGCTACGGCATGACCGAGAGCAGCAGCGTGATCTGCATGCTCGGCCCCGACGAGCACCGCAAGGGCGGCAAGTACCTGCGTTCCGCCGGTTCGCCGTTCGTGGGTGTGGTGCTGAGCATCCAGGACGAAGAGGGCAATGAGGTGCCCACCGGTGAGCCCGGCGAGGTGTGCGTGCGCGCCGGCAACTACATGATCGAGTACTGGAACAAGCCCGAGGCCACCAAGGAGGCGTTCCGCGGTGGCTGGTACCACACCGGCGACGCCGGCTACCTCGACGACGAGGGCTACCTGTACCTGGTCGATCGGGTGAAGGACATGATCGTCACGGGTGGCGAGAACGTGTACTCCACCGAGGTGGAGAACGCCGTCGCCAGTCACCCTGCAGTCGCCCAGGTCGCCGTGATCGGCCTCCCCAGCGACAAGTGGGGCGCGGCGGTGCACGCCATCGTGGTGCTGAAGCCCGACGCCGCTGCCACCGAGCAGGAGATCATCGATCACTGCCGCGAGTGGATCGCTGGCTACAAGGTGCCCAAGAGCGTGGAGTTCCGCGCCGAGCCGCTCCCGCTGTCGGGCGCGATGAAGGTGCTGAAGAAGGACCTGCGCGAGCCGTACTGGGAAGGCCGCGAGCGCAAGGTGAACTGAGCGGGTGCTCCACTGGTCGGTGGCGGCGGACGACCGCACGGGCGCGCTCGAAACGGCAGCCGAACTGGCTCGCTCGGGCGCGCCCGTCACCGTGACGGTGCGCGCCATCGCCGAGATGGCCGGTGTGGTGGATCTCGGGACCCGAGCATGCTCGGTCGACGAGGCGACGACCAGGGTGGCCACGTTGCCAGCGGCACCGTGGGTGGCGCACAAGATCGACTCGACATTGCGTGGCCACTGGGCGCACGAGCTGCGTGCGCGACAGCGCGCCCTCGGCCGGCGCGTGGTGGTGGTGCCGGCCTGGCCCGCGATGGGTCGCACGTGCGTCGGGGGAGTGGTGCACGTGCACGGAGCGGCCTTCGCCTCGGTGCACGCCGCGCTGCCCGAGGCCGACCTCCTGCCGGGTGCCGCCGCGCTCGACGACTGGCTGACCGGCGACGGGGCGTTCGGCGCAGTCGACGTGGCCGACGACCACGACCTCTCGGCGGTCGCGTCGGTGCTGGCGCGCCACGACGTGCTGGTGGCCGGGCCGGCGGGCGCCATCGGGGCAGCGTTCGCCGCTCGATTCGGTGACGCCGAGCGGGTGCCGCCGCCGCGGCTCGAGCTGCCGGCGCTGGTGGTGTGCGGCAGTGCGACCGCCGTCTCGCGCGTGCAGGTGGCGCAGCTGCAACGGGCCCGACCCGACATCGACGTGTTGATCGCCCCCACGGCCGACGGCGAACTCCGTGCCGACGTGTCGCTCACCCTGGCCGACGAGGCCAACGGCCGGCTCGACGGGGTGACCACGCTGGTGATCATCGGTGGCGACACCGCCGCGGCGCTGCTGGGTGACGCACCACGCCGGGTGCACGGCACCGTGCTGCCCGGTCTGCCGTGGAGTCTCGACGAGCACGACGGCGGCCCGGTGGTGGTCACCAAGGCAGGCGGCTTCGGCGATGAGCACACCCTGGTGCGCCTGTTCAGTTCGGGTTGAGCAACACCTCGGCACCGACCGGCACGAACCCGGCGGCCAGGAAGGCGCGCAACGACGCAGCATTGCCGGGTGCCACCTGCGCCCACACCGGCTCGGTGCGCGGCGCCGCACGCAGGCCGATGTCGATGAGGCGGCGGCCGTGTCCTCGACCGTGCGGCGCATGGTCGAACAGTTCGAGCGCGAGTTCCAGCCGGTCGGCGACGCCCCGGCCCAGCAGCACGACACCGGTGTCGTCGCCGAACGTGCGCACGTCGTGCCGGTAGCGGTGCGCACGCTGCACCCGCGGGTGGTCGGCGCCGTGACCGTCGTCGTCGGCCAGCTGGTCGCCCGTGCCGGGACGCACCATCAACACATCGATCGAGCCGACCGCACGGTGCGACCCTGCGAGCCACAGCAGCGCGTCGGGGTGGGTGCAGCCGCCGTAGCCGTGGAGTCCTCGAGCCGCCACCTCGTCGGCCGTCACGTCGGCGCACAGCACCGTGTGCGCGGTGAACTCCGTGACGGCCACGATGTCGTTGCGCAGCGCGGGGAGCACGTCGACGCCACCGTCGGCGTGCGGGAACACGCCCTGGGCCGCGTCGGCCAGCACGGCGGCGAACGGGTGCGGAGCATCGACCGGCATGGCGTCGGACGATACCGTGACCCGCATGACGGCACCGTTGGCGATCACGATGGGCGACGCCTCGGGCATCGGCCCCGAGATCGTGCTGCGCAGCTGGTGCGAGGGCACGCTGGGTGACGACGTGGTCGTGTACGGCGATGTGGCGGTGCTGCGGCACGGGGCCGGGCTGTTGGGATTGGAGGTCGACTGGGACGCGCTCCCGGTGGTGGATCTCGGGCTCCTGTCCGCCGCCGATCATCGCCCGGGCGAGCTCGATGCGAAGAGCGGTGCGGCCGCGCGGGCCTACGTCGAGCGTGCCACGCTCGACGCGTTGGCCGGCACGGTGGCGGGCATCGTCACGATGCCGATGAACAAGGAGGCCACCCAACGCAGCGATCCGTCGTTCGTGGGGCACACCGAGTTCATCGCCGGGCTGTGCGGGGTGGAGAAGGTGACGATGATGCTCACGGCCGCGACACCGTCGGGTTCCATCGCGGTCACGCACGTGAGCACGCACTGCTCGCTCGCGGAGGCGATCCGTCGCGTGCGTACCGACCGGGTGCTCGACGTGGTGCACCTCACGAACGACGTGCTGCGCCGGTTCCTGCCGGCGCCGCGCATCGCGGTGTGCGGCCTGAACCCGCACGCAGGTGAGCACGGCCTGTTCGGCTCCGAGGACATCGAGCACATCACGCCCGCCATCGAACGCGCCCGCGCCGAGGGCATCGACGCCACCGGGCCGCATCCGGCCGACACCGTGTTCTTCCAGGCCGTGCACCGCGACCGGTACGACGCCATCGTGTGCATGTACCACGACCAGGGACACGGCCCGATGAAGCTGCTGGCGTTCGACAGCGGTGTCAACGTCACGTTGGGGCTGCCCATCGTGCGCACTTCCGTCGACCACGGCACTGCGTTCGACATCGCGTGGCAGGGGGTGGCGTTCACCGACTCGGTGCAGCACGCAGTGGCCTACGCCCGCAGACTCGTGTCAGGCTGACTGCCACATCTTGAGCGGCCGAGTGTTAGGTTGGCCGGCATGACGCTGGGGAGCATCCGCCACCAGATCCGCATCAGCCGCAGCGCCGACGACGTCTGGGCGCGAGTGCGCGACGCCGCCGGTCTGCACACCTGGTTCCCGGGTCTCACCGACTGTCAGGTCGACGGGAAGAACCGTGTGATCTTCCTCGGTTCGGGCATGGCGATGCCCGAGGAGATCCTGGTCAGCGACGACGTGCAGCGACGGTTCCAGTACCGCATCAACGCACCGATCTTCCGCCACCACCGGGGCACCATCGACGTCATCGAACTCGGTGACGACGAGTGCCTGGTGGTGTACAGCACCGAGGCCGACCCGCGCACGATGGCGCTCACCATCGCCGGGGGCACCGCCGGGGCACTCGACGAGTTGAAGCGCCAGATGGAGGAGCACCACTGATGGGCCGCAAGATCCTGTTCGTCACCACCGACCAGCAGCGCTACGACGCCATCGGCTGCAACGGCGGCATGGTGGCGCGCACCCCGGTCATCGACGCGCTGGCAGCGCAGGGCTATCGCTACGAGCGGGCCCAGCCGCAGAGCGTGGTGTGCATGCCGTCGCGCAGCACCATGCTCACCGGACAGCACGTCAGCACCCACGGTGTGTGGATGAACGGCGTCGCGTTGCCGGTCGACGCCCCCTCGGTGGCCGAGGTGCTGCACGACGCCGGCTACCGCACTGCGCTCATCGGCAAGCCGCACTTCGAACCGTTCCTCGATCCGTTCCTGCGGTTCACCGAGAACCGGCTGTCGCGCGAGCCGCTCTCCGACGGCCTCACCCATCGCGGCTTCGAGCACTTCGAAGCCGCCACGCACGGCGGGCAGGGCATGCTGCACTACGCCCGCTGGTTGCTGGCGAACCATCCGGAAGCCGTGGGCATGTTCTACCCCGTGCTCGACGGCTCGCTGGAGGTGAACGCCCTCGGCGGCGGCGAGACCGGCGCACCGCAGGTGTGGGAGAACGCGATCCCCAAGGAGTGGTACCACACCGACTGGGTTGCCGACCGCACGATCAACTGGCTCGACGGCCTCGACGCCGACGACGACTGGTTCTGCTGGATGAGCTTCCCCGACCCGCATCACCCGTGGGACCCGCCCAAGAGCGAACTCGGCCGCATCGACTGGCGCGACGTGCCGCTGCCCGAGGGCTACCCGCAGACCGCTGCCGAACGCGAGGCCATCCTCGACCGCAAGCCGCGCCACTGGCGGGCGTGGTACGACGGCTCGCTGGTGAGCAACTACGAGGCGCCGGCCGACTGGGTGCCCGCCACGATGACCGCCGACCACGTGCGTGAGGTGAACCAGCGCAACGCCATCGAGTGCGAGCTCATCGACGAGGCGCTCGGCCGTGTGCTGGCCGCCATCGAGGCGCGCGGTTGGGGCGACGACGTCGACATCGTGTTCACCACCGACCACGGCGAGTTCCAGGGCGACTTCGGTCTGCTGTTCAAGGGTCCCTACCACGTCGACGCGCTGATGCGCCTGCCGCTCGTGTGGCGCCCGGCGCCGTCGAGCACCCCGGCTCCTGCCGCAGTCACCCGGCCGGTCGGGTTGGTGGACCTGGCGCCCACGTTCTGTGCCATCGCAGGGCTGCCGGTGCCGGAGTGGATGGAGGGCAAGCCGTTGCCGTCGAGCGACACCGACGCCGACGCCCGCGGGTTCGAGCGCTCGCTCACCGAGTGGGACAGCGTGCTGTTCGGCGTCGACGTGCACCTGCGCACCATCACCCGCGACGGCTGGGTGTGCACCACGTACCAGGCCGGTCACAGCCACGACGGCACCGAGGGTGAGCTGTACTCATTGGCCGACGACCCGCTGCAGCGGGTGAACCTGTGGGACGACCCGGCGTACTCGTCGATCCGTGCCGATCTGGTGGCCGACCTGTGGGACCACCAGCCGGCGATGCACCAGCCGCTACGCCGCGTGGAGGCGCCGGTCTGACGGCTGCTGCTGCTTGTCGGCACGCCGACGTGACGGCACGGCCAGCAGCCAGATCAGGAACACGCTGATCAACTCGGGGAGGTGGGTCGCCTCGCCGAGCAGTGGCACGTTGCCGTTGAGCAGGTCGATGACGGCGGTGATGAGCAACGCGCCGGCCAGCACGGCGGCGACGGGCAGCATCGTGCGCGCCCTGGCGGGCCGCACGACCACCACCACGAGGCCGACGGCGTAGGCGATGCTGAACGCGCCGAGGTGGCGTGCATCGTGGGCAGTGGATCCGTCGTCCGCCGCGGTGAGCAGGTCGCGGAAGGCGAACCAGAACACGTCGGCGGCGATGACGGCGAGCAGGACGCGAGGAATGCTCCAACTGGCGGCGCGATCGGCCGCGGCGTTCAGCTTGGTGATCGGACGGGAGAGGTCGGGCATCGGCGGTGCCACCTGCATGCGAGCGGTGCGGCGGCCCATCTCGGCCGCGGCCTCGAACCGGCGGCAGTCGGCGCACCCGGCCAGATGGGCCTCCAGCAGGCGCGGCTCGACACCGAGGTCCTCGTCGTCGATGCGGGCGGAGATCGCCTGCTGCCACAGCTCACACGTCACGGTTGTCCAGTCGTCGGAAGACGGGAAATGGTTCCCGGGCCAAAAGACCCATTCTCGGTCAAGTTCAGCCGAAGTGGTTGACCATGGCAAGTGATCTGACCACACTGCACCGCATGGGAACGGGAGACCCCCTGCGCCGACACGTGGAAGCGGCCGTCGAAGGTGACGATGTCGCGTTCTCGTACCTGGTCAGCGCCACGCAGCCGGCCGTGTGGCGGCTGTGCAGCGCGCTCGGGTCCACCGGCGTCGAGGAGGACCTGGTGCAGGAGACGTATCTCCGGGCCATCAAGTCGCTCGCCGGTTTCCGTTTCGAGGTGCCGTTCCAGGCATGGCTGCTCTCCATCGCTCGACGGGTGTGCGCCGACGACGTGCGCCGTCGCACTCGGGCGCGCCGACTCGCCGATCGACTCGATCGGTTCGCCGGCGACGGTGTGGCACTCGACCACGAGTCGGTCGACCATCTGCTCGACGCGCTCGAGCCCGATCGCCGCGATGCGTTCGTGCTCACCCAGGTGATGGGTCTCTCCTACGAGGAGGCCGCCGAGGTGATGGACTGCCCCATCGGCACGGTGCGTTCGCGTGTGGCGCGGGCTCGGGCCGATCTGGCCGCTTCGGTGTCGCGCACGCTTGCTGTCTGACCTGGGGAAATTGCTCGAGTCGCAGGCCTCGGGTCCGATGACAGGGAGTCCGAAGACCCTGTTCAGAACCTGACCGGAACGTCACAATCGTGCACGGAAGGCTCGTTGGTGTCGGCGGGACGGAGGTGACGAGGCATGATGCACACGGCGGGTTCGAACGTGCTGGTCCGGGCTGCGCTCGACAGCCTCGTCGCGCCGTGCGTCGTCCTGCGTCCGGTGCACGACATCGAGGGGCGCGTGACCGACTTCCTGATCGCCGATGCGAATCGGGCGGCGTGCGACTACGTCGAGCTGCCCTACGACCGGTTCGTGGGCGGGCTGATGAGCGCACTGCGCGACGGTTCGGTGGGCGACGAGGTGTTCGAGATCTACCGCCGCGCGGTGGAGGACGGCACGCCGATCGACGAGATGGACTTCACGTTCGGCACGGGCGGGCGCAACCTGCCCTACAACCGCTTCGACCTGCACGCCGTGCTGTTCGGCGACGACCTGGTGGTGTCGTGGCACGACAGCTCCGAGCGGCATCGCCAGGCGGCAGCGCTGGCCGAGTCGGAACGGCGCCGTCTGGTGCTGGCCCAGCACACCTCCGACATCATCTTCGAGACCGACGCCGACGGCCGCATCACCTGGGTGTCGCCGTCGATCGAGCGGGTGCTCGGGCTGTCGACCACGGCGTGGCTCGGGCATCGACCTCGCGAGGTGGTGGCCGTCGACGACGTGGCCCGGGTGCTCGCCGTACGGAAGCGGGTGTTCGGCGAGGGTCACGACGACGGCGAGGTCGAGTGCCGCTATCTCACCGCCACCGGCGAGTCACGATGGATGGCCATGCGGGCCATGGCCATCCGCGACGGCGGTGTCACCACCGGCGCGGTGATCGTGCTCCGCGAGGTGCAGCACGAGGTGCTGCTGCGGCGCGCCGTCACCACCCTGTCGGCCGCCAACGCGATGTTGGTGCGAGCTCGGGACGAGAGCGAACTGCTGCATCAGATGTGCGAGATCGCCGTCGACGCCGCGGGGTACCTGTTCGCCTGGTACGGGCGACCCTTCGACGACGAGCGGCAATCGGTGAAGGCCGTCGCCGCTGCGAGCGAGCATCGCAGCTATCTCGACGACATCGAGATCTCCTGGGGCGACGGTCCGCTGGGGCAGGGGCCCACTGGTGTGAGCCTGCGCACCGGCACGATGCAGATCGTCGCCGACTTCATGAGCGAGTTGAGGTTCCGTCCGTGGCTGGCCTCGGCCACCGCGCGGGGCTTCCGGTCATCGATCAGCATGCCCGTGTTCGTCGACGGCACGCTCGACGGTGCCTTGATGGTGTACGCCGCCGAGCCGCATGCGTTCGACCCACAGGCACTTGCGGTGATGCAGGATCTCGCCACTCAGCTCGGCTACGGCATCGCCCGGTTGCGCGACGCCGACCGGCTGGCGCGGTCGCTGGAGGAGCGGCGACTGCTCGGGGCCGCCATCGACCAGGCGGCGGAGGCCATCATGGTCACCGACGTCGACGGCGCCATCCGCTACGCCAACCCGGCCACGTTGAAGAGCACCGGGTACGAACTCGGCGAAGTGCTCGGGCGCAACCCGCGCATGTTCCAGAGCGGGCTGCACGAGGACCGGTTCTACGAGGACATGTGGCGCCGTCTGCTCGGCGGCCAGGCCTGGCACGGCGTGCTGATGAATCGCCGCAAGACCGGCGAGTTCTTCGAGGAGCAGGCCACCATCGCACCCGTGCACGATGCGAGCGGGAAGCGCATCGCGTACGTGGCCGTGAAGCACGACCTCAGCCGCGAGCGCAGCCTCGAGGCGGCGGTGACCCGCGACCAACTCGACCGGGAGTCGGTGGTGGCGATCATGCGCGACGTGCGACCCGGCGATTCGCTGGAGGCCAGCGCCGCCAGCCTGTGCGCCGCCGTGCGGCGGTTCGACGAGATCGCCGGTGCGATGGTGATTCTCCTCGAGTCGGACGGTCGACCCACGCCGGTCGCCATCGACGGCGCGGCCATCCCCGGCGAGCACGAGGTGGGTCAGCCGTTGCGGCTGGACCAGCTCGACCTGATGGTGGAGGTCAGCAAGTCGGGTCCGTGGTGGATGGACCTGCGCGACCCGAACGGCCTCGCCGGCGCCGACCCCGCGTTCACGAACTCGATGCTCGCGGCTGGATTCACCGCCACGGCGTACGCTCCCATCCGTCACGAGGGCGACACGGTGGGTGTGCTCGCCGTGGTGACCCGGTCACCCGTCGCCGAGGAGTGGATGCCGCTGCGCCTCAGCGTGCTCAACGAGGTCGGATCGTTCGCCGGCATGCTGCTCGGCCCGCAGGTGCTGCAGCACGGGCGACGTCGCGAAGTCCGCGCCGAGATCGAGGACATCATCCGCAACGAGCGTTTCCATGTGGTGTTCGAGCCGGTGGTGCATCTGCCGTCGGGTGCACCCGTGGGGTACGAGGCGCTCACCAGGTTCACCGACGGATCCCGTCCCGACGTGCGGTTCGAGAGTGCCCACGCGGTGGGGCTGGGCTCCGACCTCGAAGCGGCGTGCGCGCGTGTGGCACTGCGCGACGCACAGCAGTTGCCGGGACACGTGTGGTTGAGCGTGAACTTCTCGCCCAGGTCGGTGGTGGAGGGTGTGGCAGCCGAGGTGCTGCGCGACGTGCAGCGGTCGATCATCCTCGAGATCACCGAGCACAACGAGATCGAGAACTACGCCGCGGTTCGGCATGCGATCGAGGAGTGCGGCAACGTGATGGTGGCGGTCGACGACGCCGGTGCGGGCTTCGCCAGCCTGCGCCACATCCTCGAACTGCAGCCCGACATCATCAAGCTCGACCTGGCCCTCGTGCGCGACATCGACGTCGATCCGGCCCGGCAGGCGCTCGCTGCGGGATTGCGTCACTTCGCCGCCCTCACTGGCACCACGCTCATCGCCGAAGGTGTGGAGACCGAGGCCGAGGCGGCCGCCATCCGCCAACTCGGTGTGGAACTGGCGCAGGGGTTCCTGTTCCAGCCGACGCCGGTGGACGGCTGATCGGTCCCTCCACATAGAGTCGGCCGGGTGAGCTGGTCGACGCGGTGGTTGCGCAGTGTGGACGAGGCGCAGCCTCGTCTGTTGGTGGTGGGCGGCGCGTCGCTCGACATCATCCACGTGCGCGGGGTGCCGACACGCACCCCGGGCGGCGCTGGTCTGTACACCGCACTCGCCGCAGCACGGGCGGGCGCCGACGTGACGATGCTCGCGCCCGTGCCCGATCCGATGCCGGCCGAACTGGCCCCCGCTCGTGACCGCATCCGGTGGGTCGGCCCGACGGTGCCCGTCGACGGGCTGCCGCGCTTCGAGATCGCCTACGACGACCAGGGCGCCGTCACGCTGTTCCGAGAACACCTCGGTGCCGAGCCCGACATGACCCCCGCCCTGCTCGATCTGATCGACGATCTGCCAGGTTGTGCGTACTGCGTGCCGTTCCTCGATGCACGGCTGCAGCAGGCGTTCATCACGGCGTTGCACGACCGGGGTGTGCTGACCGTGGCCTCCACGTACGGCAAGGCCGCGCGGCAGGAGACCGGCGTGGTGCACGCGACCGCCGGGGTGGCCGACCTGTTCTTCTGCAACGCCGACGAGGCGCTGGTGCTGTTCGGCGACGTCGATGGCAGCCCACCGCCCGCCGGCCGCCTGCGCTTCGTGACCCGCGGTTCGTCGGGGGCCACCGTCCTGCAGGGTGCACATCGCACCGACGTCGCGGGCATCGCCGCCGAGGCGCTCGACCCCACCGGCGCAGGTGACACGTTCTGCGGCACCACCGTGGCGCGGTTGCTGCAGGGCGACCATCCGGTGGTGGCCGCCGAGCGGGGCAACGCCGCCGCCGCCGAGATGGTGGCGCACGTCGGTCCGACCGCGTTGTGGGCACCAGGGCCGTCACCGGAACCGCCTGCGGATCCGCGGGTAGGGGTGGATCACCGCGCCGTGAGCCGGTTGGGTGCGTTGCTGGCCGAACTGCCCGACCTGCACGGTTCACCGTTCGTGGGTGAGCTGTTCCCGCCGGTGGATGCCGACGGTGCGATCGACTGGTGGTTCGCCGCCACGCTGCAGCAGTACGGCTTCTGGTACGAGGCCGCGGGGCGCCACGCCGGCCCGATGATCGCCACCATCGACGGTGTCGACCGGAAGGGGAGCGACTACCTGTGGGCGCAGTACCTGCGCTGGTGGCACCGCGAACCGGCGGCGCTCACGCCGCTCGGCCAACGGGCCGTCGATCTCGATGCCTGGACGGCCGCCGCGGCCGACGACGGCGGTACCGACCCGTATCCCGATGCCGTGCAGCGTGTGGGGTCGTGCCGCGACTACGGCAGTTCGATGGCCGATCTCGGTCTCGCTCCCGGCGAGCTCGTGGCCGCTGCTGCCGCAACCTCGCGGCCGATGGCCGCGCTGCTGCGGCTGCTCGACCACGTGGGCGGCTATCGCGAGGACCCGTGGCGGAAGAAGGCCGCCCTGCTCGGTGTGGTGCTGCGCCAGCGGCCCGAAGCGTTCCTCCCGGCGGCGGCCCACGACGACGCGCCGCCCATCGTCGACTACCACGTGCAACGCACCTCGCTGCGCACCGGCATCGTGGTGGTCGACGACCCGGCGTTGGCGGCGGCGCTGGCGGAGCGTCGGGTCATCTCGGCCTCCGACGAGGCCGCGGTGCGGCGGGCCACGTTCGCCGCGGTCGCCGAACTCACCGAGGTGAGCGGCCGATCGATGGGCGCCGTCGACTGGTTCCTGTTCCAGATGCGTCGGCGCTGCCCCGAGATGACCGTGCCGGAATGTGCGAACTGCCCGGCCGCCCCCGCATGTGCGAAGGCGACCGGGCAGTTCCAGCCGGTGTTCAGGACGACCGCGTACTAGGCGCTCGGGATCAGCACGCCCTCGATCGGGATGATGATGCCGTTCGACGCCCGGATCTCGGGTGCGATGGTGGCGATGCCGTTCACCGACACCACGTCGCCGGCGACCGTGACGGTGAGCGCCTCACCGTAGAAGGTCTGCACCGACGTGAGGTTCTTCAGGAACGACAGGGTGATGCCGGCGTCGACGAGGTGGAACGACAGCAGCTGGGTGAGCAGCTCCGGATCGTTCTTCGCGGCCTCCAGCGTGGCCGGGTCGATGGTGGCGAACGCGTCGTTGGTCGGTGCGAACAGCGTGATCGGACCGAGCACCGAGGTGTCGTCGGTGAAGCCGGCCGCCTCGAGGAACTCCACGAGCTGCGAGAACCGATCGTCGGCCCGCAGCGACTCGAGCACCGTGGGGGCGCTGGGGTCGGGCTGCGGGATCACCGTCGTGGGCGTGGGCGGCAAGGTGGTGGCCGGCGGCAGGGTGGTGGCCGGCGGCACCGTGGTGGTCGGCGTGCCGTCGATGAGGCCCCGGTCGTACGCGGCCTGCAACGTGGCGGCGTCGATGACGCCGGTCTGCGGCACGCCGAGCTCGGCCTGCAGCGCCTTGACGGCGGCGACCACTTCGGCCGAGTACACCCCGTCGATGGGGCCGGTGTAGAAGCCCAGCTCGGTGAGCAGGATCTGGATGCCGATCACCGACTCGGTGAGCGTGTCGGCGACGGCGCCGTACTTGGCGCGGAACGCCGTGTCGGTGGCTTCGTCCCACACGCCGGTGGGCGGCACGCCGAGGTCGACCTGCAGCGCGATGACCGACGCCGTCAGCTCGTCGCTCCACTGGCCGTCGATGGGACCGCTGTAGAACCCGAGCGCCGTGAGCACCTGCTGGAGGCGGGTGGTGAACACGGCGGCGGCGAGCGCCTCCTGCTGGCGGAGCTCGTCGAGATCGAGATCGGTCGAGGTGAGTTCGGTCATCGCACCGTCGGCGAACGTGGCCACGCTGATGCGCACCTCGGCCGGGTCGCCGGCGTCGTCGAACCGCACCCCGCCGCTCACACCCTCGTAGTCGATGTCCTCGCCGGCGGCGAGCTTCGAGAAGCAGTCGTCGACGGTGCTGCACGAGCGACCGCCATCGGTGACCGCAGGGATCTGCGGGCCGAAGCCGGCGGGATCGGAGCTGGCTGCGCTCTGCGCGGCCAGTGCGGCGATGATGGTGCAGTCGTACGCCTGTGCGCCGAAGATGAACTGGGTGAGGCCCTCGACGCCGATCATGCGGTCGAGGAAGGCTCGGTCGCCGGTGGAGCCGATGACCCGCAGACCGTCGGCGCGAGCCGGGTCGGTGTTCGAGGCGCGATCGGCGAGGTCGGGCGTGAACAGACCGTCGAGGCCGATGAGCTTCGAGGCGGGCACGCCGGCACCGAGCAGGGTGTCGACCAGACGCACGCCCTCGGCGTACGACACCATCACCACCGCGTCAGGATTCGCGGCGGTCACCTTGGCGGCTTCGGCGGTGAAGATCACCTGGCGAGGGTTGTACGGCACCACTTCCACGGCCATGCCGCGGGCGATGAGGGTGGAGGCGAGGCCGTTGCCCACGTTGACGCCGTAGTCGTCGTTGCGGGTGACGATGCTCACCTTGTAGGGCTGGCCCTCGGGCAGTGCCGCAGCCTCGGCGTCGGCCGACAGCGTGTCGGCCACGTAGTTCAACGTGAACGAGTCGGGCATCGCCGTGCGGTACAGCACGCCCGCCTCGTCGAGGACGCTCAGCTCGGGGGAGGTGGCCGAGGCGGAGCACGCCAGCGCGCCTCGCGTGGCCAGCGGCTCGAGCGCGGCCCTGGCGCCGTTCGAGCTGATCGGGCCGAGGATCATGTGCGCACCCTCGTCGACGAGGGTATTCACTGCGGCTGCGGTGTCGCCATCGAGCGACTCGTCGACCGCCACCAGTTCGACCGGACCGCCGTTCACGCCGCCGGCGGCGTTGATGTCGTCGATCGCCAGGTTGATGGCGGCCTCCTGCGCGGTGGCGAGCTGTGCCAGCAGGCCGGGCGCAGGGCGGACGTAGCCCACCACGAGGCCGGGATCACCGGTCGGTGCCGTGTTCTCCGAGGGCGTCGTGGTCTCGCCTGCGGTGGAACCGGTGGTGGTGTCGGCACTGTTCTCGTCGTCGGAGCAGGCTGCGAGCAGCAGCGCGCCGACGAGGGCCACGGCGGAGAACCGCCGGGCTACGGACGTGCGGGGGTGGGACATGTCGCCTCCATTGATGGATCCCAGGGTCGTCGCTCCATGGTGAGGTGGTATCGGCCCAGGAGACACCACCCTGAAGGGGTGATTCCTAGCGGCGCCGCTTCTTCTGCTGGAAGTAGACCACGATCACGAGGATCGCGACGAGCATGATGACGCCTGCACCCAAGAAATACATGTCTGCGACCCTACCCGGCGCATACTCTCGTCGGATGGACGCCGTGACCCCTGTGCCGGTCGCCCCACGCGAGCAATGGCGAGGAGTCGCGCGCATCCTGGTGCTCGGGGTCATCCTGTCGGTGCTGTACGTCCTCATGCCGTTGCAGACCGACCTCGCGTGGCTCGGCCTCATCATCGGGTTCGCCGCGCTGCTGTGCATCGCACCCTTTGCCGTGAAACGAGCGGTCACGGTGAGCCGGAGCCCGTTCCCCATGCTGGCTGCGGCCGAGGCGATCCTGATGGTGGTGGCGATGCTGATCTTCGGGTTCAGTTCGGTGTACCTCGCGATCAACCGTGAGGTCGACCAGTTCGAGGGGCTGGACACGCGGATCGACGCGCTCTACTTCACCGTCACCACCCTCTCCACCGTCGGCTATGGCGACGTCCATGCCACCGGGCAGTTGGCCCGCGCGCTGGTGACGGTGCAGATCCTGTTCGACCTGTCGCTGTTGGCGGTGTCGGTGAAGTTGCTCCTGGGTGCGGCGCGGCAGGGTCGAACCAATACCGTGTGACCACCATGGTCGACCCTGCCCCGTCCGTCGAGGACGCACCCAATCCCATCTTCCCGGTGTTCCTCACGGTCTTCATCGACCTCGTCGGGTTCAGCATCCTCATCCCGATCTTCCCGTTGCTCATCGGCGACACGCCGTTCCGGGTGACGCCCGAGTCGTGGACGCCGCAGCAGGGGCTCATCATGCTCGGGTTCCTGCAGGCCGTGTACCCGCTGTGCACCTTCTTCGCCGCCCCCATCCTCGGGCAGCTGTCCGACCGGTTCGGTCGCCGGCCGGTGCTGGCGTTGTCCATCGCCGGCACGGCGGTCGGGTATGCGATCTTCGCCATCGGGATCAGCGCCGGGTCCATCCCGCTGCTGTTCCTCGGGCGTGCGCTCGACGGGGTCACGGGTGGCAACATCGCCGTGGCTCAGGCAGCCGTGGGTGACATCAGCACCGACAAGAACCGTCAGAAGAACTTCGGTCTGCTCGGTGCCGCGTTCGGACTCGGCTTCATCATCGGCCCCTACCTGGGCGGCAAGCTCAGCCAGCCCGACGTGAGCTTCTACGGGCTGTTCACCACGCCCTCGTGGTTCTCGGCCACCACGCCCTTCTGGTTCGCTGCGGGCCTGTGCATCGTGAACGTGGTGCTCATCCTCACCCGGTTCCCCGAGACCATCCGCCACAAGGACACCTCGAAGCACATCGCGTTCGGCACGTCGGTGAGCAACGTGGTGCGCGGCTTCGCCTCGCCGCGGCTGCGGGTGCTGCTCGCCTCGTCGTTCCTGTTCAACGCGGGGTTCACGTTCTTCACCACGTTCTTCGGTGTGTACCTGTTCCGCAACTTCGGTTTCACGCAGGGCAACACCGGCGACTACTTCGCCGTCGTGGGCCTGTTCATCGCGCTCACCCAGGCGTTGCTGGTGCCCAGGGTGGCGCACCACCTGCGTGACTACCAGGTGCTCCGCTTCGCGTTCTTCGGCCTGGCTGCCGCGATGAGCGCCTACTTCCTGGCCAACGAGAAGTGGCAGCTGTGGGCCATCATCCCCATTTTCACCAGCTTCAACGGCCTCGTGATGGCCAACCAGACCAGCCTCATCTCGCGCTCTGCCGAGCCGGGCCGGCAGGGTGAGGCGATGGGCATCTCGAGCAGTGTGATGAACCTCGCCCAGGTGCCTGCCAGCATCCTCGTCGGGTACATCACCGGCTCGCTCACGTCGGCCACGCCGCTCGTGGTGTCCACGTTGTGCATCCTGGCTGCCGGTGTGGTGTTCGTCGTGTGGTTCCGGCCCACCTACGTGCACGACTGATCCGCGGTCGCGGCTGCCGGCTCAGAGGTGCTGGTTGCGCTCGAGCCACTTCATCGCGAAGAAGCCCCAGGTCGGTGGCAGGTAGAACGTCGACGCTCGGTACGCGATGACCGCGGCGAAGGCCGCGCCGTCGGGCATGCCCGAGCGGATGAGGCCGTAGGTCAGCATCGCCTCGGCCACGCCCATGCCACCCGGCACCGGCATCAGGCCGGCCAGCAACGACACGGACAGATGGATGAGCAGCAGGTCGGCGAACGGCACGGTGTGCCCCATCGACAACGCGAACAGGCCGAGTGCCAGCGGGAACAACGCCTCGGTGGCCAGGTTGCCACCGAGCAGCAGTGCGAGCCGTCGTGGCGAGCGCAGCCCCTTGATGACGGCCAGTCCCTCGGTGCCCAGCTTCTTCGCCCATTCGACGACGGCGCGACGCAGTCGGGACACCGCCACCACGACGACGATGGCGATCACGATGAGGGCGCCTGCGATGCGGAGCAGACGCATCGCCGTGTCGCTGGCGTCGGTGAGATCGAGGTCGAGGCTCGCCGGCGTGAAGAGGATGAGGCATGTGATGCCGATGACCTCGATGAAGAACGTGGTCATCACGTCGAGGAAGCCGGCGGTGAGTGCCGCGCCCGCCGGGACGGCCTGGCGTTGGAAGAAGCGCACCACCACGGCGACACGAGCGGCGTACGACGGAATGGCGATCTGGATGTACGACGACGTCAGCTGCAGCGCGTAGACCGGGCCGAGGGGGAGTGGCTTGGGCGATGCGCCCACCGTCGACAACGCCTGTGTGACGCGAGTGAGGTTCGCTGCGATGAAGCCGAGCACGAGCAGCCACCAGGTGGCACCGGTGAGTTCGTCCCACACACCGTCGAGGTCGAGGCCGGCCACCATCGAGGTGAGCGCAAGGATCGCGAGCCCCGGCAGCAGCACCCGCACGATCGTGCCGAGCGTGATGCGGCGCAGCCGCTGCAACGGCGGTTCCTCCACGCCGGCGGCAGCGGCCGCCGCTGCGCGCAACACGTCGAGGTCGAGGTCGGCGTCGCGTTGGTGCGGCGTGAGGATGGCGCGCTGGAGATACGGCAGCAGTTCGGCGAGCTTGTCGGTGCCGAGCGCGTCGACTGCCGACGCAACCGCTCGGTCGTTGCCGTGCACCATGGCGATGCTGGCCAGCACCTGCACTCGGTCGGTCTGCATCCGGCTGTCGGAGGCGGCGACCGACGCGCTGCCGAAGTCGACCAGGCCGACGCGGCCGTGCTCGACGACGAGGGTGCTGGGGTCGATGGCGCCGTGTGCCAGGCCCTGTGCGTGCAGCACGTCGGCCATCGCCCACAGCTGCTGCTCGAAGTCGGCCGGTGGGGCCGAGGTGTCGAGCGGGTTGCCACACGAACGCAGTACCAGCACCGCGTCGTCGTCGGCCGTGGCGGCGGCGGTGACCACTGTCTCGGTGATGATGCCGGACTGGGCGGCGAGCAGGGTGACGAACGCCTCGTGCTCCACCTGCTGCAGGCGTCCCAGTCGCAACGGTGCCCCCGGCTCCCGGTAGAAGACAGCGCGCCCGATGGTGCTCACGAGCGCCGCATCGTGGGCGTCGCGGCCGTACACCTTCACCACCAGCGAGCGTCCCGTGTCGTCGACGGCGAGCACCTCGAAGTGGCCGGCACGCTGACGGTCGACCGGGCTGAGATCCGTGGCCGTGATGCCCACCTGGGCCAACGCTCGGCGCACGTCGTCGACGCTCGGGCGGCCGGCGGACGAACCGAAGATGAGGTGGACGATCGCGGCGCCGGCGGCACCGACCAGTACGCCGGCCAGCGCACCGAGGGTGCTCGCAGCACCGAGCGCCATCACGGCGAGCACACCGAGTGCCAGCAACCATCGGCCGATGCGACGGGCAGGCCGGCTGAGATGCGGAGCGGCGGTGACGATGACCGCCGTCGGGAGGGCGATGCGCGGCGACGGGTACCACGACGGTGCGCCGACGGTGCGCAACGAGTCCCAGAACGCAGGCCACGCGCCCTCGGCCAGGCGGGCCACCACCAACCACACCACCATCGCCAGCAACGTGGCCAACGCCAGGTCGCGGGCGAGGTCCCAGCGACGCCGCCACGTCGCGGCGACCAGCAAGGCGATGGCGTACAACGCGAGGAGGTCGACCGAGATCTGCCATGCCGTCGTCAGGAAGCCCGGGGCACTGCGCAGGAGTGCCACGAACGCGGCGAGGAAGCCCGGGTCGGGCAGCGCAGCCATCGACATGATCCACAGGCCGAACGCGCACGCCGTCAGCAGGATGGCATCGGTGGCCCGACGAGCCCTCGGCTCGGAGCGCGAATGAACGAACAGGCGCGGCGCGCGTGCGGTGAAGGCCACGGCGACACTCTTGCACGCCGACCCCTCCGACGCGGCAGACTCGGCGCATGCACACCGCTCGCCGTGGAGTCGTCATCGTCAGTGGTGGCGGTGCCATCAGTCCGTTCACCACGCCGACGGCCGAATGCGCGGTGGGGCTTCCCGCCGGCAGCACCGACACCGGCCTGCGGGCAGCGCTGCTCGATGCCGGGCTGAGGGTGTACACGTCGCCCGCCAACGTCGGACGACGTCCGGTGTCGAACGACCCGGAGGCGAACGGCTTCGACGGGGCCCCGGAGACACTCCCCGCCGAGCTCACGGTGAACGCGGCCGGGCCCATCGACACCGCAGGGGAACACCTCGCTCGATTCCTCGCATTCCTCGCCGAACGCGAAGGGCTCGACACGGTCGACGTGGTCGCGCACTCGATGGGAGGGCTGTTCACGCGTGCGGCGATGCGCGAGTTGCGTGCGGCCGGCCATCCCCTCCGCGTCGCTTCCTTGGTCACCATCGGCACCCCGTGGCAGGGCTCGTTCGTCGCGGAAGCCGCGAACGGCCACGTCGACATGTCGGTGGCAGCCGGCGATCCACGCACGGTGCGGATCATCGAGGACTTCAAGGTGCTGCTCGGCGACATCTCCGAGGGTGCCGGCACGCAGGTGGTGTCGCAGTACCTCGGTGGCCCTGACGGGTGGAACGAGCGGCAGGGCGACGTGCTGCGCGACACCCCGGTGACGCTCATCGCCGGCGACTGGTTCCAGGCCGAGGGCGGCGACCCCCTCGCCTGGCCGCACGACGGCCTCGTGCAGTGGGCCAGCGCCATGGCGCACGGCGTGTCGCCGCACGTGATGACCCCCGTGGCCACCCACACCTTCCCCGACGTGCACAGCATCTTCTTCGCCGACCAGTTCGGACTGCCGTGGCATCGGGCGCTGACATGGAACCCGCAGGTGTTCGAGGTGGTGCTCCAGTCGATCGGTACGGCGTCGTGACGCCCTCGCTGCCGCCGGGGCACGAGTTCGGCACGATGACCGACACCGAGGTGCGTGAACTGGTCGGGTGGGCGGCCGCCGAGTCGTGGAACCCTGGTCGTCACGACGTGGCGGTCGCGCATCGTGTGGACCCCGAGGCGTTCATCGCGCTCCGTCGCGGCGGGCGGATGATCGGTGGCGGCTCGGTGTTCTCCTACGACGGCGCGTTCGGCTTCATGGGCCTGTTCATCATGCACCCCGACCATCGCGGCCACGGCCTGGGTGCCGCGCTCTGGCACCACCGCCTCGCGCTCATGCGCGCCCGCTTGCGGCCCGATGCGGCGGTGGGCATGGACGGCGTGTTCCGCATGGCACCGTTCTACGCCCGTGGTGGTTTCGTGCTCGCGTATCGCGACCTCAGGTTCGACGGCATCGCGCCCGAGGGCGACGACGACGGCCTCCTTCCGGCGGAGGCAGTGGGGTTCGACGCCCTGGTCCGTTACGACCGACGGCACGTGGCCGCGCCTCGGCCTGCGTTCCTGCGCGGCTGGATCGCTCCCGACGACGTGCACGCTGCCGTGGTGGTGGAGTCCGATCAGGTGGTGGGCATGGCCGTGTTGCGACCCTGTCGAGACGGCCATCGGTTCGGACCCGTGCATGCCGATCGCCCTGACGTGGCGGAGCGGTTGATCCGCGGGCTGATGAGCCGTGTGGCCGGCCAATCGGTGCAGATCGACGTGCCCGAACCGAACGCAGCGGGCCTCGACATCGTGGCTCGCCTGGGCATGACCGAGTCGTTCGGCTGTGCGCGCATGTACCACGGTCCCGACCCGCAGTTGCCGGTCGACCGCATCTACGGCGTCACGTCGTTCGAGTTCGGCTGACCGTCACAGCTCGTCGAGCGAGCGGCGGTCGAGGATGCTGCGCACCGCCGCACCCAACGGTGCGTCGGTGTCGAACAGGTCGCAGGTGACGTCCACATGGTCGCGGTCGGCCACGTGCACCGGCACGGCGCTGCGGTTCCAGTGCGACATCGTCCATCGAGTCGCCCAGGCCTGACCCTGCCGGCGCACCTCCGGTGTGTCGCCGTCGGCCCATGCCACGACGCACGCCGCGTCGGAGGGGCCGATGAGTGTCAGCGGCGAGAGGGACGCGACGTCGTCGTCGGCCACGCCCATCTCGTGCTGATGTGCCGCGCAGCCAGGATGTCCGAGGTCGTAGATGCCCGACACCAACACGTACCCGCAGGGTCGCGGGTCGTGCACCGCCACCATCGCGGCGAGGTGTGCGCCGGCCGAGTGACCGGCCACGACGACCCGATGCGCGGCGTGGCCGAGTTCCGGGTGCGTGGCGACCCAGTCGACGGCGCGACGAGCCTGGTCGACCATGCCGGTGAGGCCGCGCACCGAGGGGCACGAGGTGCGCACCGCGGCGAACGCCAGTCCGGCATCGGCGGCGCGGTCGGCGAGCGACCCGTGCGCATCGGCCGCACCCGGGTGCCAACCCGCGGCATCGAAGTACACGATCACCGCCGCGTCGGGGGCGGCGGGGGAGTATCGGATGCACTCGTCAGCGTGGGTGCCGTAGCGCAGACGGAGCGGTGCCGTCGCAGCCACGCCCACCCCGGCGCGGCTGCGGGTGTCGGACATGGGCGGATGGTAACGACGGGGTCGTTCGCTGTCCGTCGGCCAGCCGACACTTCTGGGCGTGAATCACCCACGTTGAGTCGTACGCCGTCGATGCGCGAGAGTCGCCCGCAGCACCGAGGGGGCATCGATGACGGAACACGGCGAGATCGACCGCGAGGCACTTCGTGCTCGGTACAGAGTCGAACGCGACAAGCGACTCCGCCCCGAGGGCAACGAGCAGTACATCGAGCCGACGGGTCGGTTCGCGCACTTCCTCGACGACCCGTACGTGCCGCGCGTCGAGCGCGAGCCGCTGCGCGACGAGGTGACGGTGGCGTTCATCGGCGGAGGGTTCGCCGGGCTGGTCACCGGTGCCCGGCTGCGCCAGGCCGGGATCGACGACGTGCGGCTCATCGAGGGCGGCGGCGACGTCGGTGGTGCGTGGTACTGGAACCGCTATCCCGGCGCGATGTGCGACACCGCGGCGATGGTGTACCTGCCGTTGCTCGAGGAGACCGGGCACATGCCGACGCAGAAGTACGTGTACGCGCCCGAGATCTACGGTCAGGCGCGCCGCATCGCCACCACGTTCGGTCTCTACGACAAGGCGGTGTTCTCCACCGCGGTGAGTTCCCTCACGTGGGACGACCAGCGCAAGCGGTGGATCATCCGCACCGACCGCGGTGACGAGATGGCGGCGAAGTTCGTGGCGATGGGGACGGGGCCGCTGCACCGACCGAAGCTGCCCGGC
>SXGU01357563.1_pt1 | contig 32594 bp, 22 predicted proteins | sample 3174531 | NCBI WGS metagenome assembly SXGU01 (sample SAMN11356863, study PRJNA531348) | freshwater metagenome | isolation source: freshwater sample F1-140 | place: China: Fuxian Lake, Yuxi | collected 2017-12-25 | reverse complement strand
TGAATAAGTGAATAAGTGAATAAGTGAATTTTTAGGAAGGTAGGGGAGAGTTAAGAATGACTCTCCCGAGTATTTTTATAAGTTAAAAATATATAAGTTATTATTGGTTTTGTTGCGAACTTGTTTCACCACTTAAACCACCAGTCCCAGGTATTCTAAATGAGCATGCTTCTTCATTAGCGCCTGTGCACGATGTTTGTAATGGCCAAGGTTTTATAATTATTTTTTTATTATTTATTGTTTTATTATTAACAGTTTTGTAATTGTTAATATTTTGTTTTTCATCTTTATCCCAAATTAAGTAACCAGCGAGAAGTCCACCACCGAAAACAGTAGCTAGTGCACCACCAACTGCCCAACCATTTGTTGTGCAGTACCATAAATCATCACATTTTTCTTTTGTTTCATGTTTGATTGCCCCTGTTGTTTGGGTAGTACCATTATCTGCAGTAGCAGATTTACATTTGTCTGGATAAATGATTTCAGAATAATTTTTATTATTACAAAGTCTATTATCAAATGATCCATCTTTTGTATTTAAGTACTTATCAAATGCCTTACGACATTCATTTGGATGCTCCTTGGCAAAACCTTCGGTGTCAGTACATTGTGTCGTCACAATTCCTGGTAAATTTGTATCTGGAGATAATTGTTTAGAAGCTTGTTGTAATTTACTTAATCTTTCAATAGCAGCACTACATGCTCTTCTATTGTGAGTAGCACAGTCTCCTTCTTTACCTTCTGTATCAGGGCATTCTTTTGGGTCTACCCTAGTAAAATTTGTGAAGTCACGATAATCTACACTTTTAAAAGAATCAGGTTGGCTTGTAAATTTCGCTAATTTGCTAGTTGATTCTTTTCCATAACAAGTATCAAAAATTGAAATTGTAGTGTTAGAAAGCCAAACTTTAAAACTATTTTCTGCTTCAGCATCTGATTTTGAGGTATCGGATTTAAATTGATTAATTTTACTTTTGATAATTTCAGAAACATCCTCGCTATGGCTTGCGCATTCACTTTCCGAAGTCAAATTAGGTGGGTTGGTATTCGCACAATAATCTTTTGTTGAAAAAATGTCGGCACACTTAATCTTAGAAGTATCTCCGATTTTACAATATCTATTTAGATCATCGGGTTCGCACTTCCCAGTGGATGAAGTATAAGTTCCAGGATTACCGCCGTTTAGGCATTTTCCATTATATGAGTCTGCTTGAGAGGGAGTTTCAAGAACATTTAATAACCAAGAGTATTTTCCTTTTTTTTCTGCTTTAAGGATCAATTCATTTAATCCTGGAATTAAATATCTTTGGTGTTGTTCAAGGGAAATGAGGTAGTTTCTATAAGCCTCTTGATATTTAGCTGCTGATTTAGGATAGGCTTGGCTCAAAGAAAGTAATTTATTATTAGACATTATCGGAAAATTAAATCCAGTTAAATTATTAACTAGATTAGAAAAAAATAAATCATGAAAAGTATATTTGCCTAATGAATCTTGAGCATATACTTTATCAAGCTCTTTAACAAGTGAGTATTTTAATGAAAATTTGCCATCGGTGATACTTATATTAACAACCTGCTTTTCATCAGTTGATTTGCCCTTAGTTATTAAAATAGTTGGGGCTTTGAGGTTTGGATTTTTTTTAATTAAATAATCAAACTTCATTCTGTTTTCAGGGTCGAAGCCATGTTTTACTTTATTATACCACTCCGATGCTGTAATTCCTTTTTTATTTAATCCAGAGAATTCAGCATAGTTTTTTACAGAATCATAAAAAGAAACTTTTTCTTTTTGTTTGGCAAGTAACAGTGGCTCAAAAGCTAATGATACCGCCAAAAATGTTGAGATTGACTTTACAATAGGTTTTGTAAAAAACATAGATCACTCCTGAAAGAAATTAATCTTGGTAAACTTAAATTTATTAACAAATTAATACTTAAAGCTTATAAGTAAATATCGAGAAAATAAATAGCACATATCCTAAAATTGTGTAATATCAGACCTAAGCCATAGCGAATTTAGGCAGAAGTCCAGCGACAAAAGTTGATGTAACCTTTCAGTTTTTGTTTTTAAATTCTCTAAATTTGTTTTAGATTATAATTTTTGTTATAATTAATTTATTTAACTTTTGAGAGTGTAGTTATGAGAAGTGAAGTTACTTTAGAAGAAATATTGATTTATCCATTTAATGATATAAGTTGGGATCATGAGATGGAGTCCTTTTTTTCAAAGTCAGATAAAGTTTATTTAAGTCAAAAAAAAATTATTACGAATCAATATTTTCCTGACCTTAGAGGAAATTTTTTACCCAATTTCGATACCAGTGCTTATTTTAAAAAAAATCTGTATTTTAAACATTTATTAAATTTTAAAAGTTATACTCATGAATACAATAGGTATGTTAACGCTCGTTCAATGACTGAAAAAATATTTTTAAAATTTTCAGACGATACTATAATAAGCCTGGGTATGTCAGTTTATCATAAAAATATTGTTTGCGTTCCTGATGAGCTAAAACCCATAAATATAAATATTGAAAAGTATTTTGAAATTAATGAAGGTGTGGATATAAATTCAATTGATACACATTTTTTTATGGATTCAACTACAAAATATATAATTGCAAAGTATTGTAAAACTGCTCTTGATTTGGGACATAAAGTTTCATTAATTGATCAACAAATACAACCTAGCCAAGAAATGCAATCCTTTCAAAAAATTAACTTAAATGAAATTCAAATAGTTCCAATTCCGAAAATAGAAACCAGTTTATCGATACATTCGAATGAGTCTGGTGATATTCTCAATTCTCAAATTAAATTAAGTGTCATTAGCGAATTTCAAGCAGAGGGAAATTTATTTTGTTTTAAAGAGTGGGGACTTTCACCTGAAAAAAATAAATTAATTTATTCGTATTTTTTTGATCAGTACTCATATTTTTTAAAAACTATCCCTCACTCAAGTTTTCCGGATAAAGACATGGTTTTTCATGGAGCGAATAATGGCTATTCATTTAGATATTTTCAAAAAATAAATTTTAAGATTTTAGATTTATATTTTCAAAGTTATGACTATTTTAGTGCAGTTGTAAACCGATTACCATCATTGCTAGTTAAAGATATACTAGAAAAAAGTAAAACTTTTATTAGTATCGATAAAATTAATATTGAACCTCAGATTAAATTTAATGACGATAATTCATTTAATATATTTATAAAATTAGGAATTCAAAATGTAGATTTGTATTTTACTTATGATATTTACAGAGAGCATTACTACATATATTCTTTACTTTTAAAGGGAATCGGCGGATGGGCAGAGCCAGACGAAATTTCAAGATCCCACAAGGCAAATATTCGAAAAAATGAATTGTATTTATACAGGAGTCAAGGGATTGCTTCGATGGCATTGATGGAAATTTGCAGCTATTTAATCTCATCGACCTTAACTGATGGAAGTACGATAAATTCAGAAAAAGATCTTGCAAAATATATTTATAAAAAAGCTCTAGATATGCTGAGTTTTGCTAATCAAAAAAAAATAAAATCAAATGGAGAAAGTAAAGAATCTCCATCCTATTCAAAGGTTAATGTCAGTGGTAAATTTGAGTCCCAATTTTGTGCAGATATCATGAATTGTATTAAATACTTTAAAAAAGATAAAGTAATTATTGGGAAGTCATCAATTATAAAATTTGATAATCAATTGTATTTGCCTTATTTTATTAAAAACATAATATCATATTATTTGTTAAATATAAATAAAAACTTATTATTTAAAATGCGAGATTTACAATTTTCTAGCTATATCACACATTTATTTTTTAAAGAATCTATTTCTAATAGTTTAGATATTGAACGTAACGAATATATTTTTATAAAAACTCCAGATGAAATAGACGCTGCAAATTTAGAATTTACTAAGGTGAAATTTGATTCAAAACATGAACGAAATAAATTACTTTTAGAATTTAGTAATGGATTTAAAACTATTTATAATAAAAATAACAAAGTAAGTTTTATAAACGATGAAGAAATAAAATTCGAGTTTGTCATGAGAGAAAACCAAAAAACAAATTGGTTTGAATTGCATCCGCAGGTTTTTTTTGAAGGAAAAGAGATTGCATTTGATAAAGTTAATTGGGATATTTCAAATGGAATATTATCCTATAAGGATAAATTTTATAAAATTCCCAAAAAAAATATTCCTTCTTTGAATAGATTAAAAAAGTTTTGGGAACAACTAAATGTTAAAATGAATTCAAAATTTAATTTTGAAGTAAGTGAATCGACTTACTACCCACTTCATAAAAATCAAACTTTAGAGTTACTTGCATTGGATGCGAGCGGAGTAAAAATTATTGGTGATGAAAAGTGGGATCATATAATTAAATACTTTAACAACTTGAATAATTCTGACAGAAAATCTCAATTAATATTGAATAAATTAAAATACAAACTTAAGGGGCATCAAGAAAGTGGTGTGAAGTGGTTAAATGATTTATATCAGCTAAAGCTTGGTGCAGTATTAGCGGATGAAATGGGATTAGGAAAAACTCTTCAAATTTTGGCATTTTTAAGTCATTTGCAAAGTACTAATGAACTTGGAAAATGTCTTTTAGTAGTTCCACCAACCCTTGTTTATAATTGGATATCTGAAAGTAGCAAATTTATAGAAAATTTGCCAATTTTAGTTTTTTCAACTATTGCTAAAGAAAAAATCATTGCCGAGCTTCAGAAAAATTCTAGTCAAGTTATATTAGTAACTTATGGATTGTTAGTTGAGCATGAAGATTTATTTACTCAGTTTCAGTGGAATGTTATTGCATTTGATGAAGCTCATCATCTTAAAAATATTTCGGCACAGAAAACATCTGCTGCTCGAAAATTAACGGCAAGTTTTAAAATCTGTATTACTGGAACTCCAATGGAGAATCATTTGGGAGATTTTTATTCTTTATTGGATCTAGTTGTGCCTGGTTGTTTAGGTAAAAGAGATGAGTTTATGAGGTGCTATGCCCCTAAAGAAAATCCCCCATCGATCGATGATATAAATTATTTAAGATTAAAGACTAAACCTTTAGTTTTGCGTAGAACTAAAAATGATGTATTTTTAGATTTGCCTGAGAAAACTGAGACTACTCATTACCTTGATTTTGATATTCAGCAAAAAAAAATTTATAGAGATATTGCAACATCTTGTAATGATGAAATATTAAATATTGTAAATGAAAAGGGAGAAAAGGCTTCTCAATTAAAAATGTTTTCAGCTCTGCAAAAACTTAGACAAGTATGTTCTGATCCCAGTGTGTTAAAAAACATAAATTATTCTGGAATCCCTCCAAAAATTGAAGTGTTGATGAATGCAATTGTGGAGTTAATTGAAAGTGGGGAGTCTGTAATTGTTTTCACACAATTTATTCATACATTAAATAGCATTTCTAAGTTGCTTGAAAAAAATAATATTAAGTTTGAATCAATTCAAGGGTCTACTACTAGACCTGCACGCGTGAGGGCCTTAAAAAACTTTACAGAGTCTAGTGATAATATGGTATTATTAATGACTTTAAAAACAGGTGGTGTTGGATTAAATTTAACAAAGGCTTCGTATGTATTTCATATTGATCCATGGTGGAATCCTGCTGTTGAAAATCAAGCAACAGCTCGAAGTCATCGTATGGGGCAAACTAAAAATGTGACTGTATATAGGTATGTGATGAAAGATTCATTGGAAGAAAAAATAGAAATTTTAAAAGATAAGAAATCAAAATTATTTGATAATTTACTTGATAGTAAAATAATGAGCGATGAAGAGTTAAATCCTGAAAGTAATAGTGCTTCAAATATAATTTCAAAAGACGAGTTTATGTATTTGATTTCTTCCTCGTGATTTTATCGGATAAAATTATAGAAAAGTTTTTTCTTGACGGTAATCAGAAAAAAACGTTAAAATTCTGATTATGATTCAGAGATATTGTAACTTACCGAAAAAAAACAGCTTTTTTTTGTTTGGTTCCAGGGGAACTGGCAAAACAACCCTTCTTCACTCCGTTTTTGACGAAAGTGATACACTTTTTATTGATCTACTTGAAGCCGATCTTATGGATCAATTTTTGATGGATGTTAGAAGATTTGAGGCTCTTATATTGGAACCTCAACATAAAAATAAAAGAGTTGTTATAGATGAAGTACAAAAACTTCCCAAACTTTTAGATTATGTCCATAAGCATATTCAAAAATACAAAAGGCAATTTATTTTAACTGGCTCGAGTAGTCGTAAACTAAAACAACAGGGGACAAATTTACTTGCAGGAAGAGCCTGGGTTTTTAATTTATTTCCTTTTACAAGTTTTGAACTTGGCTCTACTTTTGATTTAAAAAAAACTTTAGAAAGAGGAACTTTGCCAGATTCTTATCTTGCAGATTCTGCTATGGATTCAAAAGAATATTTGAATGCCTATGTGGGTACTTATTTAGAAAAAGAAATTCAACAAGAACAATGGGTAAAAAATTTAGAACCTTTTCGAAAATTTTTAGCTATTGCGGCTCAGATGAATGGTAAAATTATAAATAAATCAAATTTAGCTCGAGATATAGGTGTTCATGATACAACAATTGCAAACTATTTTCAGATTCTAGAAGATACATTACTTGGTTTTCTATTGCCAGCCTATAACACTTCGTTGCGAAAAGCACAAAGGCAAGCGCCTAAATTTTATTTTGTAGACCCAGGAATTAAAAGAGCACTTGATAGAACCTTAACAGTTGAGATGTTACCCCAAACCATAGCCTGGGGAGATGCTTTTGAACATTGGATTATTTTAGAGATTAAAAAAAATGCTCAATACAAAAGGTTAGATTGGGAGTTTTCTTATCTCCGAACTAAAGATAATGTTGAAATTGATCTAATTGTAGATCGTCCAGGTCAGAAAAAATTATTAATTGAAATTAAATCAAAAGAAAAAGTACGAGCAGAAGATGCAAAATCATTAGAGACTTTAGGTCAGGATATTCCTCATAGTGACAAATATTTAATATCTTGTGACCCTCTTGAACAAATTTTTGGAACGACGAGAGCTCTGTATTGGCAATCTGCAATTGAAATTTTATTTTCATAAAAAAATACGTGATCAGACTTAAGACCTTTTTTTAATGGATCTTAGACGAGTTGGACTAGCATTAAATCCTCAATCCCTTATATGATAAAGTTGTGTAAATTTTTACTCTAGTATAAAGGATCAAGTTAATATGATATGGAAATTTAAAAAAAAGAATTTAAATTCAGAGTTATCAATTTTAAAATTCAACTTAGCAAGCTATGTTTTTTTATCATTAATTATTTCTTGTTCACCTGTTAAATTTACCGTAGATGATTCAGAAAAAAAAACAGTTCCGCCTTCTCCTTGTGAAACATCAACTTGTAATACAGAAGAGGGACCTTATGCATGGAGAGTTGGAAGCGATTGGGGAATGTGTTCGCAAGCATGTGGTGGAGGAACTCAAGATCGTGCGATTTATTGTATGAATCCAAAAGATCAAAAATTTCCAGATAATTATTGTGCAGAAAATAAACCTGCAACATCTCAAAGTTGTAACACCAATAAATGTCCTGGAGATACGACAACAACTGTTGAAATTCCAGTTTGGAATTATGGAAATTGGAATGCTTGTTCAGTTACATGTGGTGGAGGGGCCCAATCCCGAATAGTTGAGTGTCGAAAAAAATCTGGTGTTGTGGCAGATACTGAATGTACAGATCAGAAACCAGCACTGAGTCAAGAATGCAATACTCAAGCTTGTCCTATAAATACTATTAGCAAAACTAAAAGCGTAACAGTTCCGTCGGATGAAAATAAACTTGATATTTTACTAGTTATTGATGATTCGTCATCAATGGAAGCTGATAGTGCAAAACTCGCAAGCCGAATGTCAACTTTTGTTAACCAATTGCAAAATGTAAATGTGGATTGGAGAATGTGTATAACTTCATCTGATACATATTTTTATGAAGGACGTCCAATTCAATGGTCAAAAACAAGCACTCGATATTTATCAAAAGATACTAAAACTATTGATAACGAAAGTGGACAGTTAAATTCAATTTTTCAACAAACAGTTTGGGATATATTTCACATCAATGGAACAGGTTCAAATGACGAACGAGGAGTGAGAGCAGCTATTTTGTCCTTACTTCTTAATCCAACTTATCCTTGTTATCGAACAGGGGCTGCAATTGCTGTGATAGTTATTTCGGATGAAGATGAGAGATCTACAGGAGGAAGTTCTGCTTACTCTAGTACTCAAGTAAAGCAATTAACAATAGAAGATTTTCCAGCAACTTATGTAAATTATGTTAAGGCCACTTTTGGTGCAAATAAAAGAATGGCTACTAATGCCATTGTAGTTAAGGACGAAACTTGTCGCCAGCAACAAAATGCAGAGGGTAGCCCTAGTTTTATTGGTACAAAATATATTGAGCTTGCAAATTACACTAATGGTACAACGGGAAGTATTTGTGATAACAATTACTCATCTAATTTATCTTATTTTAAAGAAGCAATTCTTCATAATTTAAGTTCTGTTGAATTAGAATGTATACCTTATGGAGCAGCAAATGTTTCAATACCTAATGGATATACCTATACTATTACAGGTAAAGAAGTCACTTTTACTCCTGCCTTAAGTGGAGGAACGACTGTGACAATAAATTATCAATGTAAGGAATGAGTAGTTTAATAATTTTGAAATTGAGGAGCATGAATTATGCAAAATAAACCAAATCGTGGGAAGTTTTTTTTCTTTATTATATCTTGTGCCTTAGGAGCTGTATTTTATACTTATTATAATCAAATACCAAGGGAATTATCGATATCAGAAAAAGCAGAGCAACGTGCAATGATGATTGCACAACAGTTAATTGAATCGCAATTTCAAGTCAAAAATTTTGTAGAAGAAAAAAAGAATACAGCAGAAGAAAATAGAGGATTAGCTTCGGAGTCACAAGTGCTAAGCCTCACAAGAAAAGTTCTCGATGGTGAAGTGGGAAGAGACCCTTGGGGAAAGCCATTTGGATTTCAAGTTAAGGGTGATGGAAAAAAAGGTTCTATAGTTTATATATGGTCAGTCGGAGAAAATCAAAAGCCTGATTTTAAAAATATAGGAGACATGATAGCAAATGGTTCAAACGGTGATGATATTTTAGTGGTTATGCCTTTTTGAATGTAAGAAAAGTAAACAAGAAAATAATTTTATTCACTGGAGTGTGAATTATGTATCAGACAGGATGTCGGCATTTTTCAGGATATAGGCCATGTACTAAAAATTCAAATTGCAATTCTCAATGTCCGTCCTTGGATATTCCTCTAACTTATATTTTATTTGTTCATCTTGGTCCAATTCATTCAGTATTGCGGGCAACAGCACTTTTTCCTCTGGTGAAACAAAAATATCCAAAATCACATATCACTGTTGTTACTGATTTTCCTCTGGTGTTGGATAATAATCCTTATATTGATAGATTATTATCATCACACGAAGATGATTTAATTTTCCTTAATCCACTGGAGTTTGATATTGGTTTAATTTTAGATAAAAATATTTTAGCTTCAAGTGTAATTGAACGCGCAAAAAAAGTAGATTTTTTATATGGATTTAAATCAAATGAAAATGGAGCAATAGTTCCTGCCAATCCAAGTGCATTTGAATTATGGGAACTAAGCTTAAACTCAGATCTTAAAAATGAAACCATAAACTTAAAAAGTTTAATGCATCTCCAGGCAAAATCATTAAATTTAGAATTTAATGAAAATTATAGTTTTACGCCAAGTCTTGTATTACGGGATGTAGAAAATCAAGTATCTGAATTACGAAAAATGATTTGGTCGCAAAGAGGGATTAAGAATATTATTGGCTTATACACATCAAAAATTGAATTATTTGAACTCAAAGAAATTTTACTCAGCCTTAAATCTTATCACCAAATTTCTAATTTCTCAGTCGTCTTAATTGGTACAAACGAAGATGAGATAAATCACCAAATTTTATCTCAAGAGTTTGACTGTGTACACGTATCACCATTAGGTGAGGGTCTTCGGAGTGTAATGAGCACAATAAATGCTTGTGATTTTATTTTTGGAGTAGATTATTTAGGTTTACAAATTGCAATTGCTTGCAAAAAAAATATAGTTTGTTTATCAAAAAATAATTTTAATTATGAATTCAATTTTTATAAAAAAATATTTTTATACTCAGAAAAAAATTATAATAGCCAGGTATGGGACAATTATTTAAAGACAGATCCGAAAAACAATTCGCCTGAAATAGAATCGCTGAATCAATCTAAATATGATATAAATTGCGAGTCTAATCAAAATGAAATTGAGAATGATTGGTTTGAGTCTATTAATGATCTTATAATGTAATCAAGATATACTGTTTTTCTGTAATCTTGTAGCACAATGATTTGGATCTTTAGATTTTTAAGGTATAGAGTTTACGTGATTTTTTTGCAATGTTAAGCTTCAATAACTCGACTTGCGTCGAGTTATTGAAGGTTTTTAAAGTGTTTTGTATGAACTAAAATACTTATATTTCTTATTAAAGACTTTTACAAAAAATCCGATACATCCGTTGTATGGAAGATTTTGAAATTGAAATAAAGAAAACATTTTTAGAAGAAGCAACCTCTACTCTTGAAGAGACTGAATCTGCATTTCTCGAACTGGAGAATAATGCTGATAAAACTGAGAGCTTAAACAGTATTTTTCGAATGGCCCATAGCTTTAAAGGTTCTGCAAAAGCTGTTGGTTTTGAAGAAGTCTCAAGGCTCGCTCATAAAATGGAAGATTTGCTTGTCTTAATTCAGTCTAATAATTCACTGCTCAGTTCAGTTGTAATCAATGTACTTTTAAAAACCGTTGATGTCTTAAAGATCATGATTAATGGTCTAAAAAGTGATTTAAATTTTACTCATCCAATTGAAGATATTGTGAATGAATTAGTTCAAATAAAAAATAATCCAACAATTGGAGTAGAAAATAATTCTGTTGAAAATAGTTCGGCTAAGGAGCTATCAGAATTTGAAAATAAAGAACTTTTAGCTGAACTACAAAATAGTTTCTTAGAGAATACATCAAGTTCAACATCAACAATAATTGCGATAAATAATAATTCAAATACAACAACTGCAAGTAGTAATAATAATTTTAATTCAAATAAAGTCACTAATACTAAGAATGCTGATGAAGAAAGTTTGCGTGTGAGTGTTAAAAAACTAGATACGCTTTTAAATTTTGTTGGCGAACTCGTTGTACAAAAAAGTATTATGGATCAAAAAGTGAAAGAAGGACTTTCGGATATTTCTGAATCGATCTCCATTATTTCTTACATGAGTAAACTAGTAAGTGAAGTGCAGCAGATTTCAATGAGTTTACGAATGGTGCCGATGAAACCATTGTTTCAGCGCTTAAAAAGAACTTTAAGAGATGTAGCACTTGAACAACAAAAAGATGTGCTATTTGAATCTGACGGCGAGGATGTTGAATTAGATAAACTTATATTAGACAAAGTAATTGATCCACTGACACATATTATACGAAACGCTGTGGACCATGGTTTAGAGACAAATGAAGAGCGCATCCAACTTAATAAAAAAGAACAAGCCAAGGTGTCTTTAGTTGCTATTCAAGAAGATAATGTTGTCAAAATTATAATAACAGATAATGGCAAAGGCTTAAACAAAAATAAAATATTAGAAAAAGCCATTAAAAACAAATTGATTAATGAATTAAGTGCACAAACTTTACCAGAAAGTGAAATATTTAAACTAATTTTTAAGCCAGGATTTTCGACCAAAGAAGTTGTAACTGAAATATCAGGTCGTGGTGTTGGTATGGATGTTGTTTTACAAGCGGTTAATGATTTAAAAGGAAATATTCAAATTAATTCGGTTGAAGGACAGGGTTCACGTTTTGAAATCAGCATTCCTTTAAGTCATGCAATTTTAGGAGGAATTACAATATTTTTAGATGAAACAAAATATATAGTTCCCCTTCCGCATTTGGTTGAAACAATTAGTTTTAATAATATTGAAATTCATAAAACTAAAAATAATGAACGTGTTATAAATTTAAGAAATGAAATTATACCAGTTTTTAACCTGAGTGAAGCTTTAAAAAACGGATCATTAATATCAAAGAATAAAAAAGTATATGGACAAGGCATAATTGTTCAATTTGAAAATCAAAAGTACTGTTTTGAAATTGATTTTATAATTGGACAACAAGAAGTTGTTATAAAAAAAATCGGCCAAGAAATTGGTGCATTACCAGGAATAATAGGAGCTGGAATTATTGGTAGTGGTGAAGTGAGTTTAATATTAAATTTAAAAGATTTTTGTAGTAAAGGAGCAATGTATGGTCGACTTTCAGCTTAATAATAAACAAACTGATGAAAATATAAATCAGTTTTTATTATTTTATTTAGGTGGAGAGCTGTATGCAACACCTTTATTACAAGTTAAAGAAATTGTAAAATTAATGCCTACTAAAAAAATCCCTTTTATGAAAAATTATTTTAAAGGATTAATCAATTTAAGAGGGCAAGTCATTTCAGTAATAGACTTACGAATGAAACTTGGTATGACAATTAAAGATCCAAATCAGTGCCTAATTATGATTGTCGAAAACAATGGAAATTCTGTTGGTGTAATTTTTGATGATCTCCATAGTGTCCATATTTTTAATAAGGAAGATTTAAATTTAAATCAATCAAATGACGATAGCGAAAAGAATAAATATTTTATTGGAGTAGGGCATTTGAAAGAAAATGCTTTGGTTAATTTAATTGACTTAGGACTATGTATAGGTGGTGAAGATATGAGATTATTGACTGAAATAAAACATAGCGCCTAGTTAAATTGAAAAATAATTAAAATAATTTTACTAAGTTAAGTTTAATATTATTTAAAACGAATTAAAAAAAATAGTGATTTATAATAGAGAGGTATTTATGTTTCAAAATATGTCAATTAAAGCCAGATTGTGGATGCTATCTACATTTCAGTTATTGATGATGTTATTGGTAGGTGGGATAGGTACATATTATAGTTTTAAAGTAATTAAAAATACTAAACAACTTGCACTTGTAGATCTTCCAGCAGTTAAGGCATTAGGACTTACAGATATGTATCATGATGCGACAAGAGGCCTTGTCTTCCAAAGTTTATATTACTCAAGTTCAGATGATAAATCTCAGAAAGATCAAATATTAAATGAGTTCAAAGAAGTGAGAACTGATTTTCTTGCTCAATTTGATAAATTGAATTCTCTTAATATTGAAGATGAGGCATTAAAATCAATAAATGAAACTAAACCTCATGTTGAAGAATATATTGCGACTGCTGAAGAAATTATAGCTCTGGCAAATGAAAGCAAATTTACTCTTGCTGAAAAAAAATTAGGTGCATTAGATAAGATATTTCACATATTAGAAAGTGATTTTGAAAAATTATCCAACTTGATAGTTGAAAATAGTCAAGTTGATGTAACTAATGCCATCTCTGAGGTAAACCAATCGAATATCGTTATTTTAATGATACTTTTATTTGGTTTTACTGCTGGGCTATTTACAGCATTTTATACTATTCAATATTTATCAAATTCACTAACAAAAACGATTCAACTCCTCACTCAAGAGTCATCATCAGTGAATCAAGTTTCAATGCAGATTCATCAAGAATCACAAAAGCTTTCTCAATCTACAACTGAACAAGCTGCTGCAATTGAAGAAACAGTAGCAAGCAGTGAAGAAATGGCATCGATGCTTTCGCAAACAACACAACAATCTGCTCGTAGTTTACAAATTTCTGAAGATGGTAAAAATGAATCTGAAAAAGGTTTAAAAGTGATGGAACGATTAGGATCTGCAATGGATGATATTCAACATACAAATGAAAAATTAGAAAGTCTTGTTCGCTTAATCGAAGAAATTAAATCTAAAACTAAAGTTATTAATGATATTGTTTTTGAAACTAGACTTTTATCTTTTAATGCGAGTATTGAAGCTGCTAGAGCGGGCACCCATGGAAAAGGCTTTGCTGTTGTGGCAGAAGAAGTTGGAAAGCTTGCTACAATGAGTGGAAAAGCTGCGGATGAAATAAGAACATTATTAGAATCCTCAACAAGTGAAGTTTCGCAAATTGTGCGTTCGACTCAAGATAAGGTGAGCATTGGAAAAAATGTTTCAGTAGAATGTCAAAGTGCGTTCCAAGAAATGGGTTCCACACTGACTAAAATAAATGAAAGTGTAACTAAAATTGCCTCAGCATCAAAAGAACAGGAAATTGGAATAAAACAAACCAATCGTGCAATGGCTGAAATGGATATTGTTACAAATAATAACTCTCAGGCTTCTGAAAAATTAACTTCAGAATCTGAAAAGTTATTTATGGCGTCTAAAAGTTTAGATGCAACAATGAAGGGTTTAGTGAGTTTGGTTTTTGGTAGTAACTCTCACACAAATGATTTAAATTATAATAAAATTGTTACAAAAAATGAGATTGAGAACGAAAATAAAAATTCATATACACAATCTCAGAACCAAAAGACAAATTCGGAGAAAAAAATAAATACTGAATCTGATTTAAAGCAAAAAAATAATGAGGATTATCAAATTCAACCTCAAATCAAAGAAAAAAATACAGATGAATCAGTTGAAGTTAGTCGAAAAGGATTCAAATGGAAAAAATCAGCTTAATGAAAGATCGGAAACTCCATATTTTATTGATTGATGATGAACCAGATTTGCAAGAAACTTTAAAAGAAATTTTAGAGGACGAAGGTTATTCTTGCGATTGCTCTAGTTCGGCAATTGAGGCGCAAGATTTATTTTTAACTCAAAATAAAAAATACGATGTTGTATTTTCTGATATTCACATGCCAAGAATGACGGGGTTAAAGTTATTAGAAAATCTTCATGAAAAAAATGTTCAAATACCAGCATGGGTATTTATTTCTGCGGATGTCTCACCTGAGTCTGCTGAACGAGCATGTTCACTTGGAGCTCTTGATGTTCTAGAAAAACCATTTAATAACAAAGATGTAATTAGTATATTAACTCGAATAGAAATGAGAAAAAGCAACCCTATTCAAGAAATCATGGATATTGTTCAACAACTTTCAGGAGTTCAGTTGGGTCCTGAAAAACGCTTACTCGTAGAGACAAGACTTGTACCTAGGGCCCGCGCCGTTGGACTAACCTCTCTTGAACATTATCTTGAATATTTTAAAAAAAACCGACAAGAAGAGATTAAGCAACTCATTTCTATAATGACAACCCATACAACAGAGTTTTTTAGAGAGAGTGATCACTTTGATTATTTAGTTAATTTTGTTTTTCCAAAATTTAGAAATAGAAATTCTAAAGTTAAAATTTGGTCGGCAGCTTGTAGTACAGGACAGGAAGTTTATTCATTAGCCATTGCATGGTTTGAATATAAATCTCAAAATCCAGGAGTATATCCCGAAATAGAATTCATAGGTACAGATATAGATTTTAGTTCTGTATCAAAAGCCTCAGAAGGTATTTACCGAGTTGATATAATTAAAGATCTTGATACTTATTTAATAAATAAGTATTTTGATTTAGGTGAAGATGAGTTTCTTGGTATGGTAAGAATTAAAGATGAAATTCATAGTTTGTGTAAATTTAGTCAAGCCAATTTATTATCTGAAACTTTTCCTCAAAGTAATTGTGATGTAATTTTTGTTCGAAATGTTTTAATATATTTTAATCCTAAAGAAGTAGAAAAAATAGCTAATAAGATGTATAACTGTTTAGCAGATAATGGTTATCTTTTTATTGGTCACTCTGAAAGTCTTTCCCATTTTAAAACAAATTTAAAAACTGTTGGTAATTCAGTTTATCAAAGAAAATCAACTATGCAAGTTGAAGAATTTAAAATTGTTAACAATGTAAAAGTAGATAAAATAAAAGTTTTTATTGTTGATGATTCTCTGACAATTCGAAAAATGTTACGCGAGATTTTATCAGGTACAAGCGAATTTGAAATTGTTGGTGAAGCTGATAATCCAATTGATGCAAGAGAATTGTTAAGGACCATAAATCCCGATGTTATGGTTCTCGATATCCATATGCCAAAAATGACAGGTATAGAGTTTTTGGAGTTAGATGGATCGTCTTTTAATTTTCCTGTCGTTATGTTATCTAGTGTAAGTTATGAAGATGCAGTTTCTGTTTTAAAATGTTTTGAGCATGGTGCGGTCGACTATTTAGAAAAACCAAAAATGCAAAATTTAAGTCAAGAAGCTGAGAGAATTAAAGTTGTATTAAAAAATGCGTATGAAATTAAGAATCAATTTAAAAAGAAAAGTAAATCAAAATTTCAATCGTCTGGTCAAACTGGTAAACTAGTTTATAGTAAAAATGAAGGTTCAAAAGATTTAATTGTGATTGGTGCTTCTACGGGGGGTATTGAAGCCTTAACTGAAGTGTTTTCTAATTTTCCACCAGAGATTCCTCCTGTATTAGTTGTTCAACATATACCATCTAATTTTTCCAAAGCTTTTGCAAAAAGAGTGAATGACTTGGTTACATTTAGGGTTAAAGAAGCAGAGGATGGTGAACTTGTTGAAAGTAACACTGTTTATATAGCACCAGGTGGTTTACAAATGCGAGTTGTCATGGAAGGTCTTAAAATTAAAATAAAAATATCAGATGATGCTCCAGTAAATCGACATAAACCCTCTGTGGATTATTTATTTAATTCATTAATTGATAGTCATATTTACAAAAATTATAATATTGTTGCAGCAATTCTAACGGGTATGGGTAGTGATGGAGCCAAGGGAATTAAATTACTTCATGATTATAAGATTCCAACTATTGCTCAAAACGAGGAAACTTCTGTGGTGTTTGGAATGCCAAAGGTCGCAATTGACTTAAAAGCGATTGATGAAGTCTTACCTTTAAGTAGTATTAGTTATCATTTAATTTCAAAATTTAATAAAAAACAGGTGGCGTAAACTGCTGAGTCAGTATTTTTTGAAGTTCAGTAAAATTAATTGGTTTTGTGATATGATAATTCATTCCTGCTGCAAAACATTTTTTAATAATTTCGTTTTCATTACTTGCTGTTAGTGCAATAATGATATGTTTATTTCTTTTTGCAATATTAGTTTTTTCCCAATTCCTAATTAATGTTGCACATTCAAATCCATCGATTTCGGGCATTTGACAATCCATAAAAATGACTTGAAAATTTTCTGTTTTAATTTTTTCAAATCCTTGGCGACCATTGTATGCAACTTGATATTTAAATCCTAAATTTTCTAGCATTTTTGATATGACTAAACAATTTACAGGGTTATCTTCAATAATTAAGATGGGAATATTTACATCTAAGGCTTCATTTATTAGTGTTGTTTTTTTTAACAGAGGTTCAGTATCTAATTCTAATGGGACATAAAATTTAAAAATTGATCCACAAGGTTTATTGGCTTGATATTGAATATCGCCTTTCATCAACTCACAAACGTGTTTGCAAATAGAGAGCCCTAAACCTGTCCCTTCAAGTTTTTTTATGGGATGATTTTCAAGTTGTGAGAAGTTTTGGAATAATTTATATTCGTCTTCTTTGAGAACACCAATGCCTGAGTCGGCAATTGTAAAATAAAGATTCCAATTAATATTATCATTTGACGAAATAGATGCACTGATTGAAATTTTCCCTGTATTGGTAAATTTGATAGCATTACTCATTAAATTTGAGATAATTTGTGAAATCCTAACAGAATCACCAAGATACATTTTTTCAATAGGTCCATTAAATTCAGTTTCAATAATTAGACCTTTTTGCATTGCTTGCTCAGTATAAAGATCAAAAACATCAGTAATCAATTTTAAAGGATTAAAACTTAATTTTTCAATAGTTAAATTGCCTGATTCGGCCTTTGCAAGATTTAAAATATTATTTAGAAAACTTAATAATTGACGTCCTGAATTTAAGATAATTTCAATTTTTTCTAACCTTTCTTTTTCTGTACAATTATTTATTTTTAAGATTTCAGTAAGACCAAGAATAGCATTAAGTGGATTTTTAATTTCATGGCTCATATTTGCTAAAAATTGATTTTTAGTTTTTTGTGATAGTTCTAATGCTCGAATTGAAGATTTAAGTTCTTGTTCTTTTTGACTCAGAAGTTTATCTGAAAAAGTTCTTTTTTTTCGTTCTTTTTCTAATTGATAATTTAGAGATGTGTTTTTTAAATAAGGGCTTAATCGTTCAACAATATTTTTTAAATCAGATATTATATTTTTACTATTTAAAACTAGATTTTCAAATACAATTGCTCCAAAGTTTAAACCATTAAAGTGAAGAGGAATCAATAATAGACTTTGAATATCATTTATTATAAAATACTTATCTTTAATTAATATTTTTGATGAGACTTCAGGATCAAGTTCATCCTTATTTGTTGTGGAAACAAATATTGGATCTGTAATTTGTTGTATATAAGAAAATATTGATTCAGAAAAAAAATTATCTAAAGTACGAGTTTCATCATATAGAAACTTTTTAATTTGTGATACGATAAATTTATTTTGACTTGATTCTAGAATTAATTTTACTTCTTTAAAATTTAAATTTTCATTTGAGAATTTTAAAAAATTAATAATTTTTTCTTGAAGACTTTGGTTTGTTTCAAGGCTTTTTAGATAAGTATAGACTTTTTCTGCAGGTAGTTCTTTGTAAAGATCATTTAATGAATTGTTATTTTTTATTGTCCTTATTTTTTCATTTTTAAGTACCATTTGATTTTTTAAAATATTTTGAATCTGTGGAAGATTATTTTTTTCAACTAACAATGAGTGAAACTGTCTAAGTAAAACATTATACTCAGAATTAAATTTAATCCATTCAGATTGGCTTAAAACTTCCAATGCCTCCGACATTATTTTTAACGAGTGAACTTCTATGGCATACTGGGCTTTTATTAAAGCAAAATCTTTTCGTTCATTGAGGGGAGACTTTCTGCTTAATTTTTTACCTACAAAATCTATTAGTTCAGGACTATGTGGTGTAAAAAGAAAATTTTCTCGAAATTGGAAAAAAGTATAAATAACTTTTAAAGTAAGGATTTCTTTTTCTTTAGCACTCAAAAGGTTTTGAAACTCGAATTCAGACTTATGATTTATATATAAATTAAGTGACTCATCTAAATCGATAATTTTTAAAAAAATCAAATACTCGAGGTCTTTCTCAAAGCATGGTTCTCTTATAAACAAAAACCGTAAATTTTCTTTGTGGATATTTGAATTAAATAAAACTATAATTTTTAGTATATTAATTTGATTGGTGGATAAATTAATTATATTTGACTCAAGATGAGTTTTGTATTTTTGAAATTCTTTTTGGATATCGACTTCAGACCAATAAATATTTAATGAACTTTCGTCAAAATGAATAAATTTGTTATTAATTAAATGTGAAATTGTTTTTTTGGTGAGTTTGGGATTCCCAAGCGTTGAATATTTTATAAATTCAGCAAGCTTAATAAGAGTAGTGTCCTGAAAGCTGTTTAAAGTACAATTATTTTTATTAAGCTGAATTAAAATCAAATTAAGTATATTTTCTATATTCAAATTTTTTAATTCAATTTGATTATATTGGATAATTTCAGGAGCTAAAATAATTTTATTTTTAAAATTATTTTTTGCTGAAATTATTATATTTTTATGTTTAGAAGGGTGAGGATCATTTAGGATTTCTAAAAATAAATTAATGCTTGCATTGTCAAAATCATCAAAATCATCTATGATTAATAAAAGTTGGCCATTAATCAGTTTAAACTCATCAATTAGTTCATTAAAATTATGATAAAGTTTTATAAAAGTATTTGGTGTGATTTTTAAAGTTTCGTGAGATGGGATTTCTCCAAGATTTAAAAAAAAAGCAAAGCGATCAGAAAAAACTTGAGTTAAAATATATTTTTCTTGAACAGTAAGTTTTATAGAAATAGCTTGTTTCCATAAATCTATAAAGTCTGTATTTTGCTGTAAAATAAGATCCAGTATTTTATTTAATAATAATTGAAAAAAAGAATAGGGTTTATTTAATTTATAAAAATGACTTTTAATTGTTAAGCAATGGTAGCCAAATGGATTGTTTGTTAATTTTGATTTAATATTTTCAATAAGAGTAGTTTTACCTTGGCCGTGATCTCCAAAAATTGAAATTAAAAAAGGGTAGGTTGATATGTCTTCACTTGAATGTTGAAAAAGTAAATCTTCAATCACTTCAATATACTCTGAATTTTTAGTTTCAATGAGTTGGTTTTCTATTTTATTATGAAAAGTTGAAATCAGTTCAGTTTCGACGTCTTTAAGTGTAAAAAAATAACTTCTCACATTTGTTGAAATCAATTTAAAGGCAAATGCTTTTAGATCGTGTTGTTTTTGACAAAGTTCTTCTGTTTGATTTTGGCCAATTTTAAGAAGAACATCTCCGATTTTATTTAAAATTTCTGTTGTATATTTTAAATTATGAGCACTATCAGAAATGCTTTCTGCTGTTTTTATTAGTTGGATAAATTCAACTTGTTCAATTGGCTTCTTATCATTCAGATTAATATTTATATTCTCGATACAAATATCAGCAGGACTGATTTGATCAATTAATTTAATTTTTCGAATGAGGCTTAAAGCTAAATTGTAAAACTGACTGGCACTAAGTTTTTTTTTTGTATTAATTAGGTCAGCAAGAGTCAGTTTCATAAATTAAATCTACAAATTCTTAACCCAAGAACTACCTTGAGGTAAGAATGACAGGGGATCAATTGCCTTTTTATTTTGACGAAGTTCAAAGTGCAGATGGTTACCACTAGCTCGTCCTGTTTTTCCCATTTTTCCAATGGTTTGTCCCTGAGCTATTGGATCACCGTTTTTTACTAGTATTTTATCGAGATGACCATAAAAAGTAGCCCAGCCAGTTTCATTTTCAATTATAACAAATCGTCCATAACCAGAAAAACCTGATCCAGCATAAATAACAACTCCCCCTTGTGAAGCTAATATAGGAGTCCCTCGAGGTGCGGCTAAATCCAGTCCAAGATGGGGTCTAGGTTTTGCATAGGGAAGAAAACCACGGGTTAATTTTGCACTATCGACTGGCCAGTCCAATTGAGGATCATGTGATAATGGGGCAATATAAGCGATAGGATCTTCCATTAAAAGTCCACGGGGTTCTACAAAACCAAAGTCTGAATAAAAACTTAAAGATGATGGTCCTTTAAATCCAGCACAGGCTCCCAAAGTTAATGTAAATAATAAAAATAAAATTTTAAACAAATGAACATTTATAATATTTTTCATATTTTCATCTCCTTTTTTGTTTATTACAATCAATTGTCATCCTCATTCTTTCCGTATTCTATTATAATATACCCACCAAATTAAATTCTAGTCCTGTCTGTGTAGATAGGAAATTTTTTACATAACTCTTCAACATCTTTGCGAATCTTTTCTAAGACTGAAGTCTTATCGTGATCAGTTAGTGCTTGGCAAATCCAGCCTGCAATAAGTTTCATTTCTTCTTCTTTCATGCCTCGAGAAGTAATTGCGGGAGTCCCAATACGAATTCCGCTTGTAACAAATGGAGACCTTTTTTCGTTGGGCACAGTGTTTTTATTAACGGTGATGCCTGCAAGATCAAGAGCTTCTTCTGCTTCTTTTCCAGTGATATTTCTATCACTCAAATCAATTAGCATGAGGTGATTATCTGTACCGCCAGTTACAAGTGCAAAGCCATGACTTAAAATTGCATGGGCAAGTGTTTTTGCATTTTTAACTACTTGCTCAATATAAGTTTTAAAATCAGGTTGAAGTGCTTCACCAAAGGCCACGGCTTTACCTGCTATAACATGTTCAAGTGGGCCCCCTTGAATTCCAGGAAATATACGGGAATTAATTTTTTTAATTTTTTCTGAACTTGCTAAAATTAACCCACCTCTTGGACCACGCAAAGTTTTATGGGTTGTTGAAGTCACATAATCAGCAATTCCAACAGGTGAAGAATGAACTCCAGTAGCAACTAAACCAGCGAAGTGTGCCATGTCTACCATAAGTTGGGCTCCAACTTCATCGGCAATTTGTCTAAAAATTTTAAAATCTAATTGTCGAGGATATGCAGAATAACCTGCTATTAACAATTTAGGTTTAACTTCTTTTGCGGTAGACATAATTTGATCATAATTAATACGTTCTGTAGCAGAATCTAATTTGTAGGACGTTGCTTTGAATAACAATCCACTGAAGTTGACAGGTGAACCATGGGTTAAATGTCCTCCATGGGATAAATCCATTCCTAAAATAGTATCTCCAGGTTGACAAGCTGCTAAATACACACCCATATTTGCTTGGCTTCCTGAATGGGGCTGAACATTTGCAGCTTCAGAACCAAATAGTTTACAAGCCCGTTCTATTGCTAAAGACTCAATGGCATCAACATTCACACAGCCACCATAATATCGTTTAGAGGGGTAACCTTCAGCATATTTATTTGTAAGAATAGAACCTTGAGCTTCTATTACTGCCGCTGAGGTATAATTTTCAGAAGCAATCATCTCTAAACCAGATTGTTGTCGAGCAAACTCCATATCTATTAACGAGGCAATTGTAGGATCAATCTGTTGAAGATTTTTAAATTCAGCTAACTTCATAGTTTAATACTCCGTATTCTTAAAACTTTTTAATTTATTAACTCGTTGTTCATGACGTCCACCCTCAAATGGGGTTGATAAAAAGGTTTCAACACATTCTAAAGCAAGCTCATGGTTGATCACTCTTCCACCTAAACATAAAACATTTGCATTGTTGTGTTGTCGCGATAGAGTTGAAATTTCTTTTGACCATACTAAGGCTGCTCGAATCCAATTAAATTTATTTGCTCCCATGGCCATTCCTTGTCCGGAACCACAAACCAAAATTCCGATGGATTTTGTGTCTGCTTTAAGTGCCTTACAAACTTGGGCTGCAAAATCGGGGTAGTCAACTGATGTTCTGTCGTTAAAGGTTCCAAAATCTTCCAATAATATATTTTGATAAGTGGGATGATTCATTAACCAATTTTTAATTTTTTCTTTTAACTCCCAGCCTCCATGGTCGGCAGCTATATTTATTTTTTCAAGTTGATTAAACATGGGTCTGAGGCTAACGGATACTTTGCAATAAATCTATGGACAGAGCGACAATCTAAAATTAGGACGACTTGTCATTGTTTAGTTTGTTTTTTCCCAATAAACATGAGTAGATAAATTATAACATTTGAGGTGAATAATTTATGATGCGAAAAAATCCGTGGTTTGTTTTATTTTTTTTAGGAATTTTATTTTTTGGTTTAATTGGAATTACTATGTTTTTTTCTACGTTCATTGAATTTGGTGAAAATGAACCCATTGCTAGATTAAAACATCACAACTCAGTGCTTGCATTAGATTTAAAAGGAGTTATTTTTGACTCTGAGAAATTTTTAAAAAAATTAAATAAATACCGTGATGAAAAAGAAGTAAAAGGATTACTTGTACGAATCACATCTCCTGGTGGTGCTGTAGGGCCTGCTGAGGAAATTTATCGAGCACTCGCTCAATTTAAAGAAAAAACAAAAAAGCCAATAGTGGTCTACTCTCCAAGTTTGAATGCGAGTGGAGGTTATTACGTATCTATGGCTTCCGATAAAATTGTGGTCACCAAAGGTTGTTTAATTGGATCTATAGGAGTCATTATGGAGTTTGCTAACTTAGAGAAACTTTATGATTGGGCAAAAGTTTCCAGGTACACAATAACTTCTGGTAAATTTAAAGATTCAGGTTCTGAATACCGTGCCATGCGTGAAGATGAAAGAGAATACTTTCAAAGTATGGTAAACGATACATATAAACAATTTCGTGAAGCTGTAAAAGAAGGACGTAAAATTGACGATGAAACTTTAAATAAATATGCTGATGGTCGAATTATGAGTGGAGCCCAAGCTGTTGAATTGGGATTTGCAGATGCCGTTGGATCTCAAGATGATGCAGTTAAAATATTAGCTCAACTTGCAAATTTAAAAGAAGGTGATTACGAACTCTTTGAGTCTCCTAAAAAACAGCCCAGTTTTTTAGAAAAAATTATGACGGGTGATGATGCTGAAGAAGAAGCGGTAAGTGGAATTGCAAGTAAAATAATTTCAAAAAAAATATCAACAGTTCTTAGAACCAATATGCTTAATAGACCTTTATTTTTAATGCCAGGTGTTTGGGACGATGTTGAATAATAAAAATAAAATTATTTCTAAATCTAAAACTTTGGGGGATCAAATTTCTTTAAATGATTTGTGGCCCCAAGAACGAGATATTTTTATTCGACCAGAACGTCTTCGCTACATTCGTCGATTGATAAAAGAGGATGGGTGTGTGTTCTGTAAAGCCGCACTAAAAAATCCTAAGTTAGATACGCTATGTGTTTATCAGACGACTTACTCAATGGTTGTTTTAAATAAATTTCCTTATAATAATGGCCATGTTTTAGTTATACCAAAAAAACACAAAGCAAACATTTGGGATTTTTCAAAAAAAGAATACACAGACCTCATGAACTTGGTTCGATTAACAATTGAAGTGATTTATGAAGTTTATTCCTGTGCAGGTGTAAATATGGGATTAAACCATGGTGCTGTTGCGGGTGCGGGAATACCAGAACATCTTCATATTCACGTGATTCCACGTTGGCAGGGGGATGTTAATTTTTTTCCACTTATTGCCGACACAAAGGTTATTGTCGAAAGTTTAGAAGATAGTTATAAAAAAATTAAAAAAGTTTTTAGAAAAAAAATTAAGGAGAATTAAAATGGCAAATGGACATATGCCAGTTGTAATGCCTTTTACACCGATGGTGAAACGACTTGTAATTTTATCTGTTGGAATTTGGTTAATCGGTCAATTGATTTTAGAAAATATTTTTAATATAAATTTAACTTCAATTTTTGCACTCTATCCTGGGAAAGTCCTTTTTGATTTTTTTATTTGGCAGCCCTTTACTTATATGTTTTTGCATTCATTTGATTGGAGTCATATTGTATTTAATATGTTAATGCTATGGTGGTTGGGAGCAGAACTTGAAACCCTTTGGGGAGGGAAATTTTTCTTAACTTATTATCTTGTAACAGGAGTTGGTGCCGCTGGTTTTTATTGTTTAACCATGGGACTCTATGCAATAATTACGGGTTCACCACAGGGAATGTTGACTCCAGTTATTGGAGCCTCCGGTGCAATTTTTGGTCTTTTACTTGCCTATGGAAAAATAATGGGCGATCGGGTTGTGGCCTTTATGATGGTTTTTCCGATGCCAGCAAAGTATTTTGTGATGCTCCTTGGAGGTATCCAAATCGTTTCACTTATGGGATCTGGATTTGTAGGTGGAGAAGTTGCGTATCTGGCCCATATATTTGGATTACTTTCTGGTTTTTTATTTTTAAAATTTATTGATTGGAGAAAAAAATCTCAGCAAATAAAAAAACAACCTAAAGGAAAATTAAGGCTTATTGTAGACAATGAAAAAAAAGATTTAGAGCAAAAAAATGCGGGGCCAAAATATTGGAATTAACAAATTGGAAGAAGAGTAATGACTGCTAGTTCTGTAAAAAATTTTAAAAAAGGTGAAGTTTTATTTAATGAAGGTGAAAGTATTGAGCATCTACTTTTTATTAATTCAGGAAAAGTAAAAACATTTTTATCACGAAATAAAACTGCAATTGAGTTGCATCAATATTCTGGAACATGTGTTTTTGGAGAAACTGGTATTACGACCACCTCTAAATTTTTATATTCAGCGATGGCAATGTCTGATGTAACTGCCCTAATTATACCTATTGAAGGAATGAAAACTTTAATTGAGAACACCCCTCAATTAGAGAAAGCCTTATTTAAATCTCTTATTGAACAAAGTAAAATTTTATTTACAGCTGTAAAAAATTTTAAAATAGCTTCAGATACGTCACCTTGTCCGGAGGAGCTTATTCCAAGATTATTTGGTGGAATATTTTATTTTATTCTTCACATTGGTACTAAAATTCCACAAGAGGGTGCCTCTCCTACTACTTTGAAAGTTAAATGTTCCTGGTCTCAACTTAAGCAATATTGTTTTAGAATATTTAGTTTACCATTAGATAAAGTAGAAAATGCATGCAATATTTTATGTAAGTTAGGATTTGCTGAATTTATTTATGAGTCCAATGAAGATGAACCGGAGCTTGGTCCCCAATTAACTCAATTAATTTTCAATGATTTTTATAAAATTGAACAGTTTTTTGAGTTTTATCAATATTATTATTTTCGAAGTGGCAAAGGTGAGATGCTAAAAGTTGATGAAAATATTCATCAAATAGTAAGGGGAATTTTAGATTTTAGTCAAAAAGAAGAGGTCGATCGAAAAGGTGTTATACGAGTTCCTTTAAATATATTACTTGAAACAATAAAAGCAAAATTAAATATTTCTATTACATCAACTCACTGGACATTATTTGATCAACGGGGATTGTTTAGTAAAAGATCACAAGTTGACAATGTATTTTATTTTTCATTCAATCTTGAAGAGTTTCAAAGGTTTTATAATTCTTCTCGATTTTTAAGAGAGATTCATAAATGGAATGATACTGGTAGCGTGAATCCAAAAGATCTTGAAAATCCCATTCCTCAACAACAGCAGCAAATAGCGAATGTTGGAGGCGCAACAGTGAAATGTCCAAAATGTCAGGCAATAGTAAGTGCTCAACAAAAATTTTGCGGCGAATGTGGAGCTAAGCTTTAAAAATGTCAATGAATCTTATTTCGCAAAATAAAAAATTTTCGTCATTATTTTGGACCCAGTTTTTAGGAGCTCTAAATGATAATTTATTAAAGAATGCATTGATAGTTCTAGTGACTTATCGAGGGATAAGTTTAGGGATTTTATCAACACAATCATTAGTTGCTGCGGCTGGTGCTATCTTTATTTTACCATTTTTTTTCTTATCTCCAATTTCAGGACAACTCTCTGATCTGTTTGCTAAGTCAACCATAGTAAGACGAGTCAAAGAAATGGAACTCGTTATCATGGTCATATGTGCGATGGGTTTTTTATTTTCACATTTTGAATTATTATTTATTTGTCTTTTTTTAATGGGTATTCACTCAACCTTATTTGGACCTGTAAAATACAGTATGATTCCTGAATTAGTGGCAGACTCCCATTTATTAACCGCCAATGCTCTCATTGAAGTGGGAACATTTCTTGCCATCTTAATTGGGACTATTCTTGGAGGTCTTTTAGTTTCTTTTGATCATGGCGAGTTATGGATTAGTGGTGGGTTAATTTTATGCTCATTGATTGGAATTTTCTTTGGTTATAAAGTGCCAAGAATTAATCCACCACAAACGCAATTAAAATTACAATGGAATCCTTTTCCAGAAATATTTAGAAGTTCGAATTTTATTAAGAAAAATATTTTAGTTTATGAATCAGTTAAGGGAATTTCTTGGTTTTGGTTTTACGGGGCAGCTTTATTATCTTTATTGCCCATTTATGCTAAAAATATTTTATTGTGTGATGAGCATGTTGTTACATTATTCTTAGGACTTTTTACAATTGGAATTGCTGTTGGCTCTATATTATGTGCAAAAATATCTAAGGGGCAACTTGAGCTAGGCATTGTTCCTGTTGGGTGTTTAGGACTCACATTATTTTTAATTGATTTGTGTAGTGCAACTCCAATTGAGCTTTATACAAGAGTTCAGTCAACAGATCCCCAAGTGTTAAAAAGTCTTACTCAATTTTTAAGTGAACCTTATTCAATACGAATTATTTTTGATTTATTTTTTATTTCTGTGAGTGGAGGAATATATACAGTTCCCTTATACACAATTATGCAGCATCACACAGAGGCAAGTCATCGTTCTCGAGTTGTTGCATATAATAATATTTTAAATGCAGTTTATATGGTTGGTTCTGCAGTGATCATTATGGGTTTAAATATGATGGGAGCAGGAACTATTTCTTTATTTTTAATTTTTGCTTTAATGAATTTATTTATATCGTTTAGAACTTATTTAAATTTACCACATTTTACTTTGCGATTTTGGGCCTGGATAGTTTCGAAATTCATGTATAAAATAAAAGTTCATGGAATAAATCATATTCCTAAAGAGGGCCCTGCCGTTTTAATTTCAAATCATGTTACCTTTATTGATTGGTTAATAATTTCTGCAGAAATCAGGCGACCTATTCGATATGTGATGTATTACAAGTACGCAAAGTCAAAATGGGTTTTTAATTTTTTAAAAAAACACGGTGGAGTTATTTTTATTGCAGGAGCAAAAGAAGATCCACTTATTTTAAAAACAGCATTTGAACAAATTGATCATGCGCTTAAAAATAATGAATTGGTGTGTTTATTTCCTGAAGGTTTTTTAACTCGCGATGGAAACATAGGTCACTTAAAGCCTGGTATAAAACAAATTTTAGAACAAAATCCTGTGCAAGTTGTACCTATGGTTTTAATAAATTTATGGGGATCAATGTTTAGTCGTCATCCAAATAGGCATTTTTTCAAAGGTCCCCGTGGCATTCTGACTCCCATTGAAATGAGAGTGGGGGAGCCAATAGAGCCGCAAAATGCAAGAGTGAGTTATTTAGAAGAAGTTTTAAATCAATTGTTTAAAAAATGATAAGGCATCAGGATCAGCCCATTTTATGGAACCAGATACTTTTTTGATAAGTTTACCATCTTTGTTAAAGATAAAAGCTTCGGGCATTTTAAAGACTTTGTAAAGTTGCAGAAGCTTTTGATCTTTATCCCAAACAATTTTAATATGAGTTGGGTTAAAATCATGAAATCCTTTTAAGAAAATTTGGATATCCTCTTCAGTATAATCTTCAGAGATTGCTAAAATTTTTATTTTCCCATTAAATTGCTTTACCAACTCAACCATAGAGGGAAATTCTTCAACACAGGGAGAACACCATGAGGCCCAAAAGCTTACTATAACTATTTGAGGTTCTTCTTGAGCTTGATTTTGAGTTGGAGATTTTTTTTCTGTTGTTGAACTTGTATCTGTTCCAGAACTCCAATCATTAGCATTCATATTTTTTTTAAAATGAAATGGAGAGCGGTCAAGTGTAAAAGCATTAAAGTCTGCAATATTAAATTCAATGAGTCCTTGCTTTTCCAGCTCATCAATAAAAGCATGTTGATTTTTTTGAGTTCCAAAATATTGAGGAAGGTATTCAACTACTGCCCAAACTGAAAGTAATCCAACAATTAAAAAGAGTGCTGCATAAATAAAATATTTTTTCATCCAAACTTATCCTTGAGTAACTGTAGCCATAATAACTGCTCATGATTAAGTCTGATTGCTCCGCAATTGTATCAGACATAATCACAAGCAGTTATTTTCCTGTTTGTTGGGGGTGATTTTCAATCACCCCGTATTATGAAAACACAAACTAAAGTTTGTATTTTCATAATATATTTATATTTTATAAAATTACAAACTTTAGTTTGTATTATCATTATGGTAGGGGATTTTTTTAATAATAGTAAGGGCGCGGTAAATTTGTTCCATTGCGACAATGCAAGCGACTTTGTGATTCATAACAAAAGGAGATAGGGTTAAAGTCTTATTAGCTCTTTTTTTAATAGAGTCATCTACACCAAAGGCTCCGCCAATGATAAATATTATATTTTTTTGTGAGTATTGGATTTCATGATCAAGAAGATGAGCCCATTCAATTGAATTTAAATTTTTTCCACGTTCATCAAATAAAATAACCAAATCACTTTTATCAATATGATTTAAGATAAGTTCACTTTCTTTTTTTATTTTTAATTTAGAATCATCTCGCTCCATTTTGGATGATTTTAAATTTATACCATCAAATGATATCATTTTCTTAATTTTAGATTGATAAACCTCATAGGCTTCATCAAACCATTTATCTTTACTGGAAGAAACTGTAATTAAACTTAATTTTGTACTCATAGTTTTAACTTTGTTGTTTCCATTATTTAGGAATATAACACGTATCAGTTCTTTCTTTAGTTTGGCCTTTATTACAGATGATTGCACTACGGCTACTCATGGTTTCAAAAAGAACGCTTTTGCTATCACCAACGGGGCCCCTTTGAACTTTTGACATCATACTATTTCTGTGTGCATTTTTTTGGTCAGAGTTTGATGCAAGACTTCGCCCACCTGATTTGAATTTGTCATTACCAACTATGGTGTCACTATTTGTTGAGTTATTGCTACTGTCAGAAGTCCAATCCATTAAATCAAATGTCATAGGTTCAGATCCACTTTCAGAATCTGTGGATCGCCCTGCAGAAAACGCAGCTCCGATAGCACTTTGATCCAGTGATTTACTTCCTGATCCTTCACCAGAGGTCTTAGAGTTATCAGTCGTACTTGTTGATCCAGAAGAACTACTTAAACCGTTACCACTTCCACCACCAGATGACCCTCCTGAACCACCACTTGGACCATTTGCAGATGTTTTACTTGTTTGGTCAAAAAGTTTACCATCTTTATCAAGTCTCATTGTAAAATTACTATCAGTTCCGGTAAAACCACTGACTCCATATTTTTCTCCAAGGCATTTATAATCTGGAGTACCGTTATTCAGACAGGCACTATCACATTCGATGGGACGAACATCGCCTGAGCAAGAAAATTGTAGAGGTGTATTATTATTATTATTATTATTTGCTGTTGTCGAATTTGATTTATCACCATTATCATTTTTATCACCTTTATTGGTATCGGTTGAAGTATTTGAAGTGGTTGTGGTGTTGGTATTGGTATTATTTTTATTCGTATCATTTGCAGAAGTATCGGAGCCACTTGTGCCATTAGGTAAACTTGGAGTGTTTGTTTTTTTTGAAGATAATTTATCTTTAGAATCACTTGAAGAACTCATCAATGTAGCAAGACTTCCAAGTAATCCACCAGCTAAGGCTGCAAAAGCCACGTGTTTCAGGTTAATATCATCAAACCAACCTTTGGATTCTTTGCTTAACATTGCCTTTAATTGATCACAAGGGCTTGTATCATGTGTAGAAGAGTAAGCATTACATTGACTCATGGATTGATTGACAATTTTATTATATTCCTCAAGACAAGTGACGGCATTTTTATGGTCATTATCACACTGATCTCGGTTAAGTGTAACAGAAACAGTATTTTTAATACTACAATTTTGACCGTCGCTTGCAGTTTCAACCATATCACTATTTGAGATACTACAAGGCAAGGTAATTTCTTTATCTTTATCACAATTCAAATTATTGAGCTTTATTTTTCCAATACATTCATCTCTTTTTGTTTTTATATTTGTCGTTGCATGATATTTAGGGCCAGAATTATTTTTTGATTTTAGTGGAATTGGATCAGGAATTTTATCACCACTTTTAGCTTGTTGATATCCATCAACTTTAGTGCCAGACTTGTCGCCATTATTTTGCTCCCATCCAGGTTTTAAAGGTTCATCACCATTTAATTTATCCATATCTTTTTGGAAATCGGTCCTATTTGTACCCATTAACTCTTGAGAGTCTTTTTGAAATGTAGTAGGATTTTTTTCATTAAGAGCTTTTTCAAAAGCATTATTTCTATTCAGAATATCTTTTCGATCATTAAAAAAATTTTCATTGTCCTCAATACGTTTGTTTACTGCATTTTCATCTTGGTCCAGGACCAACCCTTTAAATTTACCATCATCTTTACCTAAGCCATAAGTTTTATCTTCATCTCCTGCAAATACTAATTTTTGTGTGGATAAAATATAGACTATGGAAATTACTATTTTAATTAAATTTTTAATATTTAATTTTTGAAATTTGTTTTTATAGAAGCTTGAATAATATTTTTCTTTGTTAATAATAACATTATTTTTTAGATTCATATTTAACTCCTACAATTTTAATAAATCAAAAAAATGAAATTTTAAAATTAGTAAAAAATAATTATTTCAGGTTTAATAAAATAATATCATGTAAAGCTAAACACCCAAAATATTTTTAATATTTTGAATTTAAGATGTTTCATAATGAGATAATAAATTGAATGGAATAGTTACCTCGACGACAGGTGACTAATGTTTAACCGAATTTCTGATTTTTATCAGCAATTCCGTATGAAAAACAAGATAGCTGCCAGCTGATCTTTCAATTCAAGTTCATTTCATTTATTTTATCGTAACAAAGAACCGTTTAAAACTATTATCCAGAGTTTAATCTTGTATTTAATTGCAAGATTAAACTTACATCTACAACATCGAAACCCCAAGCCGTCATTGTTCGTTTGGCATCGTTTTGATTTTTTATCATATATTTATGAATATGATTATAATCTCTTCCCCAAGTTAATATTCGAGTGAAAGGGCGAGCTAACCAAAATTTTATTTTTTTTAATTTTCTTTTATGTTGTTGTCCATCTTTTTGAGCCTTTCCGCGCTCTCTTCGTAAAACATGTCTAGCGATTACACCACTAATAACCCTTATAAACTTAGAG
>SXGU01356253.1_pt1 | contig 32600 bp, 30 predicted proteins | sample 3174531 | NCBI WGS metagenome assembly SXGU01 (sample SAMN11356863, study PRJNA531348) | freshwater metagenome | isolation source: freshwater sample F1-140 | place: China: Fuxian Lake, Yuxi | collected 2017-12-25 | reverse complement strand
GGGACGCCCGGACATGTCGCCTTTGCTGTTCGCCACCGCGATCATGGAAGGCCGGCCTATCCAGGTCTTCAACCACGGCGACATGCTGCGCGAATTCACCTACGTCGACGACTTCGTCGTGGGCACGCTGCGGGTGCTGGACCGACCTGCGCCGGGCACGCCGCCCTGCGAGGTGTTCAACATCGGCAACCACCAGGCCGTCGGCCTGCTCGACTACATCGCCGCGATGGAGCGCGCGCTCGACCACGAGGCGGTGCTGGAGATGAAGCCGATGCAGCCGGGCGACGTGAAGGCGACCTACGCCGACACGTCGAAGCTCGCCGCCGCGGTCGGTGTCGCGCCCGCCACCCCCCTCGCCGCGGGACTGGAGCGCTTCGCCGCCTGGTTCAAGCGATACTACGGCCATGCCTGACCTTCACGCAGCAGACGTCGTCGACTTCCACGACAGCCGCCACGCCATCGCCGGCTGGGCGAAATCCGGGATTGCGCAACATGCGGCGGGCCTCTGGCAGGCGATCGAGGACAACCACCGCAACAACTGCGCGCTATGGGACGAGGAAGACCTCGCCCGCCGCCGCAGCGTCCCCGATTCGGAGATCGCCGCCAACAAGCGCGCGATCGACGGCTACAACCAGAAGCGCAACGACGCCATCGAGCGCATCGACGAGTTCCTGCTCACGGCCCTCGCCGCGACCCCGCCGAAGCCGGGCGCCCGCCTGAACAGCGAGACCGCCGGCTCGATGTGCGACCGGCTGTCGATCCTGTCGCTGAAGATCCACCACATGCGCCTGCAGACGCTGCGCACCGACGTCGACCGCGAGCACGTCGACACCTGCAAGGCCAAGCTCGCGCGGCTCGTCGAGCAGCGCACCGACCTCGCCGACTGCCTCGACCGGCTGCTCGCCGAGTGCGGGCGCGGCGAGAGCCTGTTCAAGGTCTACCGGCAGTTCAAGATGTACAACGACCCGAAGCTGAATCCGGCGGTGTACGGAGAGAAGCGCTAGATGGCCGCAAGGACGGCGCTGGTCACCGGCATCTCGGGACAGGACGGCGCGTACCTCGCCAAACTGCTCCTGGACAAGGGCTATCGCGTGGTCGGCGCGACGCGCCGCAGTTCCAACTCGCGGCTGCCCCGACTGGCGGAGCTCGGCATCGAGGACGCCATAGAGACCGCGTACTTCGAGCTCGGCGAGCTGACGCAGATCCTGCGGCTGCTCGACAAGGTCAGGCCGGACGAGATCTACAACCTCGCCGCGCAGAGCTTCGTCGGCGTGTCGTGGGAGCAGCCGATTTACACGGTCGACGTCGGCGGGCTCGGCGTCATGCGCCTGCTGGAAGGCATCCGCGCCCACTGCCCGGTCAGCCGCTTCTACCAGGCCTCGACCTCCGAGATGTTCGGCAAGGCCCCCGCCGCCCCGCAGGACGAGCGCACCGCGTTCTACCCCCGCAGCCCCTACGGCATCGCCAAGCTCGCGGCACACTGGGCGACGGTGAACTACCGCGAATCCTTCGGCATCCACGCCTCGTCCGGCATCCTGTTCAATCACGAGTCGCCGCTGCGCGGCACGGAGTTCGTCACCCGCAAGATCACGCTCGGCCTCGCCCGGCTGCTCGCCGGCCAGCAGGATGCGGTGGAGCTCGGCAACCTCGATTCGCGCCGCGACTGGGGATTCGCGGGCGACTACGTGGACGGGATGTGGCGCATGACGCAGCAGGAGAAGCCGGGCGACTACGTCCTCGCCACGGGCGAGACGCACAGCATCCGCGAGTTCATCGGCTACGCCTGCGACGCCGCGGGCATCACCGTCGACTGGTCCGGCAGCGGCGTGGAGGAAATGGCGCGCGACGCGCGCACCGGGCGCGTCCTCGTCCGCGTCAATCCGGCGTTCTTCCGCCCCGCGGAGGTGGACCTGCTGAAGGGCGACGCGTCCAAGGCGCGCACCGCGCTCGGCTGGTCGCCCGCGGTCGACGTGCGCGCGCTCGCGCGGATGATGTTCGAAGCCGACGCGCGGCGCGTGCGCGAAGGCCGCGTGGCGATCTGAGCTGACCCGGCCCGGGCTGGCGAGACCGCCCTGGATCCAGTAATATGACCATGGTCATGCCTATGGTCATATTCATGGCCACGCCAGGGCCGGACCGCACGGGGAGACGCGAATGCAGACCATCAAGGCTTCGGAGTTCAAGGCCAAGTGCCTCGCCCTCATGGACGAGGTCCAGCGCACGGGTGTGCCGGTCGTGGTGACGAAGAACGGCAAGCCCGTAGCGGAACTGGGTCCCCACAGGCCGCGTGCAAAGAACGTCCGCGGGGTATGGAAAGGCCACGTGACCATCAAGGGCGACATCGTCTCGCCGCTCGACCAGGGGTGGGAAGCACTGAAGTGACCCTGCTCCTGGACACGCATGCGGTCCTCTGGTTCACGCTGGAGGATCCCGCCATGGGGAAGCGAAGCCGTTCGCTGGCAGGCCAGGCGCTCGAGGATGGCCGATTGGCCGTTTCGTCGATCAGTTTCTGGGAAATTGCGCTCCTCGTCGACAAAGGACGGCTGCAGACCGACCTGCCGATCCCGGAGCTGCGCTCGCAGCTGCTGGATACGGGAATCGCGGAACTGCCGCTGACCGGAGAGATCGCGCTGCTTTCGTCCACGCTCGACCTGCACCCCGATCCGGCCGACCGGTTCATTGCGGCGACGGCCATCCTGCACCAGGCGACGCTTGTTACTGCGGACACGCGCCTGCTTGCCTGGAAGCACACGCTGAAGCGCCAGAATGCGCGCAAGTAACCTCGTCCCCGTCATCCTCTCCGGAGGTTCCGGCAGCCGGCTGTGGCCGATGTCGCGCAAGCTGCTGCCCAAGCAGTTCCAGCCGCTGGTCACCGAACACTCGCTCCTCCAGGACACGGCGCTGCGGCTGCGCGGACTGGCCGGCGCGGGCAAGCCCCTGGTCATCGCCAACCACGAGCACCGGTTCCTCGCCGCTGAACAGCTCCAGGCCGTCGGCGTGGCGCCTCGCGAGATCGTGCTCGAGCCGGTCGGTCGCAACACCGCCCCCGCGATCGCGGTCGCCGCCATGCTCGTCGCGAAAACCGACCCCGGCGCGGTGCTGCTGGTGCTGCCGTCGGACCACCTCATCGGCGACGTGCGCGCCTTCCATCGCGCCGTGCGCCGCGCCGCCGCACTGGCGGCGGGCGGCTGCCTCGCCACCTTCGGCATCGCACCCGACGCGCCCGCGACGGGCTACGGCTACATCGAGACCGGCAAGCCGGTGGCAAAACAGCCGGGCGCATTCAGGATCCGGCGCTTCGTCGAGAAGCCGTCGCTGCAGCGCGCCCGCAAGTTCGTCGCCAGCGGGCGTTTCCTGTGGAACAGCGGCATGTTCGCATTCACCGCGGCCCGCTACCTCGAGGAACTCGGCCGCCACCGTCCGGCGATGGTGCGCGCGGCCCGCCGCGCGCTCGACGGCGCCGTGCACGACCTCGACTTCCTGCGGCTGGACGAGCGCGCGTTCTCGGCCTGCCCCGCCGACTCGATCGACTACGCCGTGATGGAGAACACCGACGCCGGCGCGGTGGTGGCCGCGGACATCCGCTGGAGCGACGTCGGCTCGTGGTCGGCGCTGTGGGACATCGGCAAGAAGGACGAGGCGGGCAACGTCGTCCGCGGCGACGTCGCGCTGCACGACGCGCACGGCTGCTACGTGCGCGCCGACAACCGCCACGTTTCCGTGCTCGGCGCGCGGGACCTGCTGGTCGTCGAGACCACCGACGCCGTGCTGGTCGCCGATCGGTCGCGCGCGCAGGAGGTGAAGGACGTGGTCGAGCGCCTGCAGAAGCAGCACCGCGTCGAGCACCTGTCGCACACCCGCGTCTACCGCCCGTGGGGCTACTCCGAGTCCGGGGAGTCCGGGACGCGCTTCCAGGTCACGCGCCTGATGGTGAAGCCGGGGCAGTCGCTGTCGCTGCAGAAGCACCGCAAGCGCGCAGAGCACTGGGTGGTGGTGTCGGGACGGGCGCGTGTGACGCGCGGCACGGAGGTGCTGACCCTGAAAGAGAACCAGTCGACGTTCATCCCCGTCGGCATGAAGCACCGGCTCGAGAACCCGACGAAGGCGCCGCTCTACCTCATCGAGGTGCAGTCGGGGAGCTACCTCGGAGAGGATGACATCGAGCGGTTCGGGGACCGGTACGGCAGGCGCTAGCGACTGGCCGGCCAGTCGCGCACATCCCCGATTGCCAGTGCCTCGGCGTCACGCCAGTCTTGGAACCGGCATTCGCTCGAAAGCGCACCATAGCGCAGCCGCAACTCACCGCTCAGGTCGCCATCGAACAGGACGGCTGCCAGCGCGAGATTCGCGCGCAGCAGCCGCGGACCAGTCCGGCCCGAGCTCCTCAGGTGCACCTCCAAGCAGTGGCTGTATTCAATGGGCAACACCAGCAACGACGTGCCCGGGCTTACCGCTGATACCTGGTATGCCCCGCGCTTGACCACCAGACTGCTGGATCTCGCGGCAACCAGCACAGGAACATCTTCCGGCCCCGTCACCACGGCAACGCTGCGCAGATCGATCGAGGGGTCGGCGAGTAGGTCAATCGCCTTGCGCCCGTCCGCAGCCCGCCGCACCTCGGTCACAGAATAGCCAGCCACGTTAGCATTCGGCACGGGATAGACGTACAGATCCCGACCCTCGACGAGACGATGGCTAAGTGCCGGGGCGCGGCCGGGAAGGGCCTTGTCGGAGATCAGAAACCGGGTCCCGAGCAACGCCATAACGCGGTCGTTCTCGATCGACTGGATTTCGTATGAACGCACGTCCTTCGTACCGGGCGCGTTGAGAAGACGGGCGTTGACGATATGGAAGAACGGCGACGAAAACTGATTGTGCTCGTGCAGGGTCGGAATGCCGAAATACCACAGGCCGTACAGTCGATGATCGTTGCCGGAGTAGAACAGACTGAGGATGTCGTAATTGTGCTGCGTGATCATCGGCACGTGCGCCCACTCCGCCTCGAAGCTGGTCCCCGCCAGGCTGGCGACGCGCCCCCGGAACACGTCGCCGGGCTTCAGCGCAAGTTCGCCCGATAGGAAACGCGACACCGGCGTCTCTCCGGGAGGCCAGACATACGGATTCTCATTGCGCACCAGCGGCCGCTGCAGCGGCGCCGGCCGGAGGTCGAGCAGAACCAGCCATGGCAACGCGCAGAGCGCTAGGATCCAGATGCGTCGGTGCTCGCGGATCACGGCCATCCGCCGGATCACCATGTCGGCCAGCGTCGCCAATGCGTGCGCGCAGAAGACGCAATAGAGCGGATACGCAAAGATGTCTCCATAGGCGAAGCGCGGACCCTTCCAGCCCGCCTGCACGGCAAGCACGACCGCGAATTCAAGGCCCACGAAGACCAGGAATCCGCGCGCGAACGCGCGCATCGCCCCCGCCGTGCTGAACGCCGCGTGCATCGCCCCGGCTAGCGCGACGCAGAACACGATCCATGCGGGCCAGCGGGAATGATCTCCCACAAAGTAGCTGATATCCCTCCAACTGCCTGGACGCGGATAGAACTCGTACCAGAAGAACGTAGACTTGGTGAAACCGAACATCGCATAGAGCATCGGCCCGAACAAGAAGGCGAACAAGCCAGTCAGCGCAGCTGCAGACGCCAACTTTATCGCGCGTTCGCGCCGGGATTCCGCTCCGACAACGGCAACCAAGCCGAAGAACCCCACCACGGCGAACGACAATGGGGCGAAAATCGGCGCGAAGTGGAGCTGGTACGCTCCTACGGTCGCGAGCACGCAGATTCTCAGGATGTCGGCGTTCCGCGGACCGCGGCCGAGATCGAGAAACAGCAGGATGATTGCGACATTCGTCAGGATCAGAACGATGTAGGGCGGCACCCCCCAGAGAAAATTGAAGCCGAGGCTGGGGTACACATACGGGAGTGCGAGAAGCAGCCCGACTGTGATCGCCACCGCGACGGAAAGCGGACGCAAGCCGAGGCGAATTGCAGGCCACGCGATCGCAACGGCGAGTTCCAATGCGTAAAACGTCATGGCGACGACCGGCGCGATCGAAGGCCGCAATCGCTCGGACAACCATCCGCCAGGCTCGAGGAGGTTGTACTGGAAGAATTCGAACCCGCCGAGGCCCTGGAGCGGATTGCTAGTGAAATCCCATCCCCCGACGGACCAGTCCCTCTGAATTGCCGGGATTATCAGTGCGATGCTGCCGTCGAACCGGAAGAAAACGAGCGGGGACTTGGAATAGAACGCGACAAGGCTGATGGCGATCAAGGCCGCCGTGAAAAGTGCGGCATGCCGGGCGCGAATGTTCATGCTGACGAGACGATCGCCGTGCGCGCTTCTGCCCCGGCCACGCTCGCCCCAGCTACTCGATCGATGGCGTCTGAAAATCGTCGTGGACGCTCAGCCTGCTCATCTTCTCCTGCCGCACGTCCTCGGCATTCTTCACGACCTTCCAGTAATTGTGCTGCCAGGAGCGGTACTTCCAGTCCGGGCAGCTAGCGCACATTGCGATCTCCGAGCCGCGGTTGGCGAGGTGCTTGTCGCGGTAGAAGCGGAAACCCTCGCCGTGCCAGATCTCGCTGATGGTCTGCTTGCCGACGATCCCCATGCTGGTGTTGGCCGAAATGTCGTAGCCGCACACCATCACATTGCCGCGGCTGTCGATGTTCAGCCGCTCGAAGATGAACGGGCACGGCACCTCGTCGGTATTCAGGTACGCCGCCGGGTCCGCGGAGCGCGACGAGTCCAGCGTAGTGTTCACGCCCCACGTCAGGAACTTGCGTTTGATGAAGTTGTCGACGCCGACCTCCTCGCGCCAGAACTTCTCCACCGCGTCGATATCCACGCCCTTCTGGTCAACGCCGGAGGCGATGATCTTCGACGGGCTGCGCAGTTTGTCGCGCATCGCCAGCATGCGCCGCGCGTTCTTCAGCAGCCGGTCCCACTTCAGGCCCTTGCGGACCACGTCGTAAGTCTTCTCGTCGCACGCGTCGACCGAGAACTCGATCATGTCGACGCCTGCTTCCAGCAACATGCGCGAGTTGCGCTCCGTGAAGCACGAACCGTTGGTGATCAGGCCGATCTTGCAGCCAACCGACTTGGCGTACACGAGCAGCTCCCACGAGCGCGGGTGGAGCATCGGTTCGCCGCCGCCGGAGATGCGCAGGTACGCGCCGTGGGGGCCGGACTCGTCGGCGATCTGCTTGAAGATCGCCTCGGACATGTACGGCGCGTCCTTGTAGTCGTCGCGGATGTTCGAGTTCGTGTACGGACAGTGCGGGCACAGCGCGTTGCACGGGTAGACGAAGGACAGCACAAGCATCATCGGGAACTTCGAGGCCTCCGGCCTCAGCCCGTACTGCTCCTGCGTGTGCTGCACCGGCTCGCCCTTCCTGCGCGGCATCGCGGGCACCGGGACGGTAACGACCTGCTCAGCCACTGGTCGTCTCCGCCTTCACCGGGAAGACCTTGTACTTGGTCTCCTTTTCCTTGTACCAGAAGGGACGCGTGCCAGGCACCGTCTCCTCCTCGTACTCGGCGCCCGCCGTCTGCCAGTCGCGGCAGCCCTTGCAGATATCCGGGATCTTGCCCCAATTGTGCTCGCGGTGGTGGCGGCGCAACTGCTCGCCGAGGCGCCGCCACAGTTCGCCGATGCTGAACTCGCTGGCGTTGCCGACCTTAAGCCGGCCCTCGTAATCCACTGCACAGGCGACGACGCTTCCGTCCTGGTGGATTGCCATGGTGTTGTTGCCCCAAGGGCAGGCAATGCGGAACTGCGTGTCGTGGTCAATGCGATCGGAGCGCACCGTGCCGGTGGCCGTCCATTCGAGCTTCGGGCGCACCTTCACCTCAGCACCGCGCTCCTTCCAGTATTTGCGGAACAACTCCACCTCATGCTCGTTGTCCTCCATCATGGAGAACTGGCAGGTGATCGCCGGGTACATCTTGCCGCTCGCCTGCTTGCGCCGCAGCAGTTCCTCAACGTTCGCATAGGTGACATCGTGCTTGCCGAGGTACCGCACCTTCTCGTAGACCTCCTTCGAGAAACCGTCGATGCTGAGGATGAAGCGCTTCAGCGGCGAATTGAGGATCCGGTTGAAGTGGTCCTTGCGGTGGAGCACCGTGGCGTTCGAATTCAGCACCAGGTTGCGGCAGCCCACCTCAGCCGCGTAGTCGATGCGATCCCAGATCTCGTTGCCCATCACCAGGGCCTCACCGTAGAACGTCGGCCAGATCTCGGTGTCCGGGCTCTCGCGGCCGAGTTCCTCGACGATCTTGTTCCACAGCTCGCGCTTCATGTGGCGCTTCGGGCGGATCAGCTCGCGGTGTGAGCAGTGGATGCACTGCTGGTTGCAGGCAGAGGTGTTCTCTATGACAAGTTGCGGCGGATATGCGTGCTCGCGCAGGTTGCCCTCGATCTCGAGCAATTTGTCGATATGCGCCTGGGACATTGCATACACGTTAGCGGTCACACGTAACCTCTCGCGCCACGGATGAAGAAAGGGGGCCGAACTGCCCCTTGCCACCATTGCCCCTACCGAATGCCGGGGCATGAGGAATATTATATCCACCAAATGAAAGAGTTACATGCATATCGCGCAACCGGGCGCAATCCGCCCCCCCAAGATCCCGAGGGAGCCGTCCACCGGAGAACTGAGGAACGGATGCGCCGCGCGGCGGCACCCTCCGGCTACAGGTGCTCCCGCGGGAATTCCGCCGCCGCGCGAGGATCGTAGTTCGCCTCTACGTACTTGAGGTGCGCGGGCAGAATGAACCACATGCCATCCACGCAGGAGTAGCGCAGGGCGCACGCATTGCACTCGCCGCCCTCGTTCACTTCACCGCCGCACTCGCAGCGAAGGCCCTGCTGGCGCGGCGAGGCGGCCACTGACCGGCTCCTGCCGATGTAGCAGAGCGCCACGTCCTCGTCGCGCCGTTCGCGGGAATCGAACTGGATGAGCAAGTCACACAATTCCTGCGTCAGCCCCGTGGACATGCGCCGCAGCCACGGGTGCAGCAGGCACTGCTTGATCTCTTCGGGAATCGGCCCCATGTGAAGGCAGAGCAACGAATAGACATTCGCGATGCAATAAGTGCGCGCCGAAAAGAAACTGGCGGAACTCACGACCTCGAAATGTTCATTAACCGTCGCCTCGAGCACCTCCCGGGGTTGCAGGCTCTGCGCGCCCAGCGTGTCCACCACTGCCGCGATGCGGTTAGAAAGTCCGATTAGCCCGACCTTGCGCAGGATCCAGGACGGTGGCAGCGCACGCGACCAGTCGGGGGTGCAGTCGTTGAACGCGCAATAGCGAGCGACCTTCGACCAGTTCCGCAGCACACGACCCTTGTCGGTGACGTGGTGCAGGAAGTTGTTGGAGATCAGCAAGTCGACACTCCCCGGATGCAGCGGCGGCTCCGTGCAGTCGCAGACGAGCGCGCGCTGCACATGGGGAAGGACGGCGGCCTTCTTCAGGCTGATGGGATTGATGTCCATCCCGTCCACCTTGAGACGCTCCTGGAACACGCGGGCGGAGAACGTGCCCTCGCCGATCGCTGCCTCCACCACGCGATGCATCTCGGACCAGGGAAGGCTCTCCCTCAGGTACCCGAGCTGCAGGGATTTCCACACCACCGCGTACGCGCCGAAAGGGTACTGGTCGACGAGCTCGCGGACGATCGGGCGCGAGCGCTCGTGCAGGCCGGTCCGCTCCGGCGGCCGCACGGCGAGCACCAGCCTCAGCAATGCGATCTCGAGCAACCCGGCCGCGAAGAGCATCGGCAGGAAAAGCCAGGGCAAAAGCCGCCGAATCCGCACCGCCAGCGCATAGCCCCACATCAGAAATCGGGCGAAGCGCGACGGTTCCGTACGAGCGGCCGCCTCGGAAACCGCGGCGGGGTTGAACGCAGCGAGTCGAGGCTTGGTCTTTGTGTAGTATTCGTTTATTTCACTCACGCTGAATTGTAACCCGCCTTCGTTTCGGGCGAGATTGGCTGGGGCTTCCTCGACGTCCGCTCCAAGGCGCCTCGTCGCTTGGACTGGAAAGTCGCTTACCCGACGCGGCGCTTGTCGCGAACAGTCTTCCTGGAAATCCTCGGCGTCGCCCGGGAATTCGATGGCCACCGGGAGCTTGAAGATCGAGAACATGCAGGATTGGAAGGGCATGCTTGGCCGGCTCGGTATCGCCACGGGAGACGTACTGTTCCTGCATAGCGGGCTCGGCTGGTTCGGCGGCGGACTGGGCGCCGCGCGGTCCCTGCTGGTTGCACTGCTGGAGGCTATCGGGCCCTCCGGCACCCTGTTCATGCCGTCGTATCCGTGGACCGACGACCGCAATGGCATGAGCATGCAGTCGCACACCTTCGACGTCCGTTCGAGCCCGGCGCGCACCGGGATCTTGTGCGAACTGTTCCGTCGCTGGCCCGGCGTGATGCGCAGCGAACACCTGTGGGTGCCGGTCTGCGGGCATGGCCCGCTGGCGGCCGCCATGCTGGACAGCCAGCTTCACGTGGTGAACGCCTTCGCCGGGGACGGGTTCTTTCATCGGCTATACGCCCACGACGCGAAACTGGTCGGGCTCGGCGTGTCGCTCAACACCAGCTCCGCTACCCACGTGCTCGACGCCGACCTGCGGGACCTCCTGCCGGCGGACATCTTCGTGCCGATCGAGGGCAGGGTCGTCGACCGGGGCGGCCAGACGCATGACGTGCGCTGCGAAGTGTTCTCCCCGGACGCGAGCCGCAGCTACAACATCCGCGCCATCTTTGCCGAGCGACCGGCTCTGCGCGCTCAGCTGACGAGCTTCCAGGCGGGTTCGGCGCTATGCTTCAGCTACCCGCTCTCGGACTTCCGCGCGCAAGCGCTCGACGCGGGCCGCGCGGCGCTGGCGACGGGCCGGTTGCCGCCGTGGCTCGTCGCCGCGGACGCTGCCGGGACCGGGGCGATCGAGGATTCCGCATCATGAAAGACCGCAAATGAGCGCAGCTGCCGCGCAACTCTACCGGGGCGATGCCAGGTTCGAGGCCAATCTCCGCCACCAGACCTTCGCCGACCTGATCGACGCGCGATCGAGCGACCAGCGCCCCTACTGTAGCTTCCATGACGGCGGCAAGCTCGTCGAGACCGTGACGTTCGCGGAGTTCGCCGCGCGGTGCCGCGGCGGGGCCGCCGTACTGGCAGGGGCGCACGGGGTAGGGAAGGGCGATCCCGTGATCGTGGTCGCCGGCAACGCGATCGACACGCTCGTGGCCTTCGGCGCGCTGCTGTACCTCGGCGCCGTCGTGGTTCCCTTCAATCCGGACGAGACTCAGGATTTTTTCCGTTTCGTCGCCGGCGACGTGAAGCCGGCCGGGGTCCTGTTCGAGGGTCCGCTGGACGCGTTCCCCGTCCCGGACGGCGCGTTCAAGCTCCCGCTCGCAAGCGTGGCGCGGCCGGCCGCCGCGCCGGCGGGCGACGTTCCGGGAGCGTCGACTGCGCGCGGCGGCAATGCGCGCATGCCCGCCACCGTGATGTTCACCTCGGGCAGCACCGGACGGGCCAAAGGAGTGCCGCATCCGATCGGCGACTGGTTCATGAATTCGGAGGCGTTCTGCCGCCGGCTGGGCGACGACGTCGGCGGGACGCACATGTGCGTGCTCCCCGTCTTCCACGTGAACGCATTCGGGTTCTCGTTCATCTCCACGCTGTACGCCGGGACGCGCCTGGTCCTCAACCGCCGGCTGCACCCGCCCTCCTACTGGGAGATCGTGCGCCGCGAGGAGGTCAACGTCTGCAACATCGCGCCCAGCGTGATGCGCGTGCTGTGCGCGTTCCACCGCGGCCCGCGGCTGCAGCTGCCGTCGGTGCGCTACGCGACGTCTTCCGCGGGACCGCTGTCGATCGACCTCGCGCGCAGGTTCATCGACAAGTTCGGCATGCGCATCCTGCAGGGCTACGGACTTTCCGAGGCGACGAACTTCAACCTGATGTTCGAAGCGGACCTCAGCGACGAGGCCTACGAGGCCATCATGTTCTCCCCGGACCTCACTTCGGCCGGGACGCCGCTGTTCGGCTTCGAGATGGACGTGATCGACGACGACGGCAGGCTCCTCGGCGAGGGCCGCGTCGGGGAGATCGTGATCCGCGGCTGGGGCGTATTCGACGCCTACCTGAACTACCCCGAGGGCACCGCGCAGGTGCTGCACGACGGCTGGTTCCGCACGGGCGACCTCGGCAAGTTCATCAACCATGCCGGGCGCCCCTACTTCTACATCCGGGGCCGCAAGAAAGACATCGTCAAGTACTACGACCAGTCGGTCTCCCTGATCGAGATCGAGGAGCGCCTGCGCCGCGAGCCGGGCCTCGAGAACTGCGCCGCCGTGGGCTTCGCCAACGACTATGCGGGCGAGGAGATCGGGCTGTTCGTGGTCGCATCGCCCGAGACGCCCGCGGAGCCGGCGATCCTCGAGCTGTGCGCGTCGATCTTCCCGAAGTTCCGCCGGCCGAAGGTGGTGAAGTTCGGCGGCGCCCTGCCCGCGACGTCGACGGGGAAGGTGAAGCGCGGAGAGATCTCCCCGCAATTTGCCGCGCACGAGAAGGAGCGCTTCTGATGGACCGCGCCGCCATCGTGGCCCTGATCGAGAAGCACCTCCCGCAGCTGCGCGGCGTCCCGCACGACACGCCGCTGCACGGAGGCGGACTCATCGACTCGTTCGACTACGTCACCATCATCGAGGCGCTGGAGAGCGAGCTGGGCATCGCGCTCGCGCCGGAAGAACTGACCGACGAGAATTTCCTGAGCGTGGACACCATCGCCCGCTTCATCGAGTCGAAATGCGCGCAGCATGGCGACCGAGGCGCCTGACCCCGGCGTGACGGCCACAGACCCGCTGGCCGCACGCTTCGACCGTTCGCTCACGCTCTGCTGCATCGCGTACAACGAGGAGAAGCTGGCGGCGGCCTTCTTCGAGAAGGCGCTCGCCCTGCTCGGCGCGAGCGTCGAGGACTTCGAGATCGTGTTCGTGGACGACGGCTCGAACGACCGCACCCCGGAGATCGCCGGGCAGTTCGCGGCGAGGGACCCGCGCATCCGCATCGTGACGCACGACAGGAACCGCGGCATCGGACCCGCGGCCAAGCTGGCCATGGCGAACGCCACCAAGGAATACGTCATGTTCCAGACGGCGGATTGGTCGTACGAGCTGCGCGAGCTGCGCATCTTCCTCGAGCTGACCCGGCGCTTCGACATCGTGGTCGGCGTGCGCCCGCTGCCCACGCGACCGCTCGCGCACATCCCGCTGGTGCGGTCCATTTACCGCATCAAGGGACGTTCCGACGACCTGCCGCGGGCCATCGTCTCGCTCGGCAACTACTACGTCCTGCGGACGCTGTTCGGCATGCGCTTCGCCGACTTCCAGAATATCAACATCTACCCGCGCACGTTCCTGCAGTCGCTGGACCTGAAGGGCAACAGCTCCTTCCTCACGCCGGAGATCCTCGGCAATGCGTACCGCGCCGGCATGACGTTCATCGAGGTGCCGATCCGCTTCCTGCCGAGGACGGCGGGTGTGGCCAAGGGCATTCGTCCGAAGGCCATCTACCGCTCGGTCAGGGACATCCTCGCCGCCTGGTTTGACTGGGGCATCCCGCTGCGGGCGCGGCTCTGGCGCGAGGAACGGCGCCAGATCTTCACGCTGTTCGAGCCTGCCTACGTCGACGCGGAAAGCATCCGCATCGCGGCACCCCTGTTCAAGTACTTCCTGCCGCCGTCGAAGGCGTCCAAACAGGCGGGCGCGGACCGCTAGGGCTTGCGCGCGGTAAAGATGTAGCGATTGAGGGAGAAGCAATACTCCCCGTCGCGCACGACATCGCGCAGGCTGTCCAGCCACGCTTCCTGTTCCTTCGCGTCGAACGCATCGGACGCCGCCATCATCGGCACGATGAAACCGATGGTCTGCGCCGAGTAGTTGTCGGGCGTGAGGTCCCAGTTGGAGATGTTGAACACCTGGCGATCGATGTCCACGAACCCGGCCTCCCGCAGGTACCGGGACAGCCTCGCGGGCAGCCGGGCGTCGACGTACTTCTCCAGCAGCAGCTCGACCGCACGGTCCATCAGGGCCGGATTGCGGCTGTTCCACACCAGGCTGTCCCAGTGGCTGTCCAGCAGCGCGACGCGCCCGCCGTGGTCGAGGACCCGGTGCATCTCCAACAGGGCCGCGCCCACGTCGTGCAGAAAGCACAGCACCTGCGAGGAGGTGACCAACTGGAAGGAGGCGCTCTCCACCGGCAGCGCAGTGGCGTCGCCCTTGACGAAGGTGACGTCCGGATACTTCGAGCGCGACGACCCGATCATCAGGTCCGACCGGTCCACGCCGACGACCCTCCCCCCCGTTCCGACGATCCGCGACATCTCGTTCGCGAGCACGCCGGTGCCGGATCCGACGTCGAGCGCGTGCTCGCCGGCGGAGAGCCGCGCGGCGGCCGTTAGCGCCCGGCGCTGACCCGTCATCTCCGGGGACTCCGCCAGCCGCTCCTGGACGTGCACCATCGTCGCGTCGTCGAAGTACTGCTCGTGCACGGGGATGCCGAGATGGAACTGCACTTTCGGGGAATTCGGTGCCATTGGACTCACGATGGGGAAGCGTTCAGGGCGCGCGATTCTACCGCGACTGCGCCCCGCGCCGCGCCGCGTCAGGGCGTCAGTGGCCGCACCAGTCGAGCGCTACGTCGGCGAGGACGCGCGACACCGGCACCATGTCCGAGACGCGGAACTGCTCGTCCTCAATGTGGGCGTTCCTGCCGCCCCCGGGTCCGTAGAGGCATCCTGGAACCCCGGGTCGCCAAGGATTGGATTCGTAGTGGCGCAGGTCGCACCATCCTGTCACCGGGCTCTCGACGATCTCGGATTTCCACTCGCGGCGCACCGCGTCGCGCAAGCGGTCGACCAGCGGGCTCGCCGAACGCCCCTGGAAGGCTTGCGTCTCCGCGCCGAAGAAGCGCACCTCGGCCGGCCGCTCGAGCGGCCAACCCGAGGCGCGGCACGTTTCGTCGACCACGGCGAGGATCTTGCGCCGCGCGTCCTCGGGAGTCTCCGGCGGCAGAAACCCGTAGTTGCACTCGATTCGCATCTCACGCGGAACCGACCCCGGATAGTCGCCGCCGGCGACGCGGCCGATGTTGAGGAAGTACGGGCGGGCGACGTTCCCCCAGGGGCGGCCATCCTCGTCATTCCGGCGCTTCTCGAAGCGCGAGAACGCGTCGACCAGCGGGCCGACGCCGAGCACCGGGTTCAACCCGCGCGACGCGACGCTCGAGGGCGCGCCGCGTCCGAACAAGCGCACCTCGAACCACACGTGCCCGATGTGGCTGACGATGTAGCGCTCTGGCCAAGTGCCGTCCATGATCACCACGGCATCGCCCGTGAACCCGCGCTCGATACACGCCAAGGACCCGTTACCGCTCTCCTCGTCCTCGACGACCACGCTCAGCACCAGATCGCCCGCGAGCCGCACGTCGGCACGCTTCAGCGCCTCGACGATCAGCAGCATCTCGGCGATCCCCGCCTTGTCGTCCCAGCTGCCGCGGCCGTACAGCCAGCCATCGTCGATCACGCCGCTGGTCGACGCGTGCGTCCAGCGCGCTTCGTCGCCGGGCGGTGCAGTGTCGGCATGCGCGTTCAGCACCAGCGACCTGCCACCGCCCGTGCCCCGGAGGACGCCCACGACGCAGGGCCTGTCGGCGTAGCGCCGCGGGTTACGGTTAAAGAGCGGCGCCGATTCGATGCGCGCCGGCTCGATGTCGAAGACTTGCACCTCCAGGCCGAGCGCGCGCATGCGGCGCGCCACTTCGGACTGCACCGCCGCCTCGGCGCCCATCGGGCTCGGGATGCGCACGAAGTCCTGCAGCGCGGCGATGCCGGAGGACTCCAGGGACTCGATGGCGCGCCAGACGCGGCTGCGGGCGTCGCTCACGCCCGCCTCCCGGAGCGGCCTGCCCGGGGATGCGCGGAGCGGATACCGCTCGTGCGGCGGGGCATCTTCGACATGGGAAGACGGATTGTAACAAGCACCCTGCGGGCCCGCGATCTAGAATGATGCTCGCGCGGGCATTCCCGGCCCGCGCCACGGCGTCCGAGACCACCCAAGCACATGTGCGGCATCTGCGGTTTCACCGGCGAAGGCGATCGCAGCGTACTGGAGCGCATGACCGCAACGCTGCGGCATCGCGGGCCGGACGGCGCGGGCTACCACGCGGACGCGGAGGTCTCGCTCGGCATGCGGCGGCTGGCGATCGTCGACCTCGAGACCGGCGGGCAGCCCGCCTACAACGAAGATCGCACGGTGTGCGTGGTGTTCAACGGCGAAATCTTCAACCACGTCGAGCTGCGCCGCGAGCTCGAACAGAAGGGCCACCACTTCCGCTCGGATCACTCAGACACCGAGGTCCTGGTCCACCTCTACGAGGAATACGGCCCAGGCTACCTGCACCGCCTGAACGGCATGTTCGCGATCGCGCTGTGGGACGGCGCGAGGCGCGAACTGCACCTTGCGCGCGATCGCGCGGGAGTCAAGCCGCTGTATTTCCGCCACCATGGCGGCCGACTGCAGTTCGCGTCCGAGCCGAAGGCGATCCTCGCGCATCCGGGCGCCGCACCGCAGCCGAACCTCGAGGCGTTGTGCCACTACTTCGTACTGAAGAACGTGCCTGCCCCGATGAGCGCGTTCGAGGGTATCGAGCAACTGCGCGCCGGAGAGCGCGCGGTGCTGCGCGACGGGGTGCTGCGGCGCGAGCGCTGGTGGCGCCTGGACTTCTCGCGCACCGCGCAAGTCGACGAAGCAGGCGCTACGGAGGAGATCCGCCGCCTGCTGGAGGACAGCGTCCGCCTGCGCATGCGGTGCGACGTGCCCTTCGGTGCCTACCTGTCGGGAGGGCTCGACAGCTCCAGCGTCGTCGCGCTGATGAGCCGGATGTCCGGCACGCCCATCCGCACCTTCTCGCTCACCTACGAGCGCGACTACATGCTGAAGAGCTCGGACCGCGAGTTCGCGCGGCAGGTCTCGCAGATGTACTCGACCGAGCACCGCGAGTACGTGATGACGCAGAAGGACCTGGTCGACAACATCGAGACGGTGCTCGCCTCGTTCGACGAACCATTCTCCGGCGTCACCTCGACGTACTTCCTCACGCGCCTGATCGCGCAGCACGTGAAGGTGGCGCTGTCGGGCGACGGCGCAGACGAGCTGTTCGGCAGTTACCTCGCGCACCGCATGGCGCAGCCCCTCGCCAACTACGGGCGCCTGGCGGCGGCCGGCGGGGCGATCGACCCCGGCAACCGCCACCTGCTCGCGCCGTTCGAGGACGACCCCGGCCGCATCGCGCGCGCGTGGGCCTCGGGCGACGAGGCCACGCGGCGCATGGGCCTGCACCTGATGGACGACGCGGGCCGCCCGCAGCTCCTGTCGCCGGACATGCGCGCGCGCTGCGGCGCCGTCTCCACCCATGCGCTGGTAGCCGGCCTTTACGCGGATGCCGGCACCGACGATCCGCTCAACCGCGCACTGCACGTCGACTTCGAATCGCTGCTGCCCGATCAGGTGCTGGCCTTCGTCGACCGCCTGTCGATGGCGCATTCGGTGGAGGTGCGCACGCCGTTCCTCGACTACCGGCTGATGGAGTTCGCTGCGTCGCTGCCCGGGGACTGGAAGATCCGGGGCGGGCGAACCAAGCACATCCTGAAGGAGGCGGTGCGGGACCTGCTGCCAGCGGAGATCATCGACCGGCCGAAGGAGGGTTTCGTGCTGCCGATCAACGACTGGCTGCTCGACGGACTGGCGCCGTTCGTCCGCGACGCCCTGTCGCCTGCGCGTCTGGCGAAGCACGGCCTGCTTGATGCGGACGCCGTCGGCCGCCTGCTCGACGAGCACTACGCCGGCACGCGGCAGAGCGGCGGCGTGCTGTGGAACCTGGCGATGTTCCAGACCTGGTGGGAAAGGCATTTCGCCGCATGACGACGGTCGCCATCCTGCAGCCGGGCTACCTCCCTTGGCTGGGATTCTTCGACCAGATGGCGCGGGCGGACGTCTTCGTCTACTACGACGACGTCCAGTACGACAAGCACGGCTGGCGCAACCGCAACCGCATCAAGGTACCGGGCGGCGCGGCGTGGCTCACGGTCCCCGTGCTGCACAAGGGCTTGGACAAGCCTCGTATCGACGAGATCCTGGTCGACGACAGCCGCGACTGGAAGCGCAAGCACTTGATGACCCTGAGGCAGGCCTACGCACGGGCACCCGCCGCAGGCACCTGCCTGGCGGAGCTCGAAGCGCTGCTCGCGGGCGAGTGGCGACTGCTGGCGGAGCTCGACATCGCCGTGGCCGCGCTGATGTGCGGTTGGCTCGGCATCCGCACCCGCACGGTGCGCTCGTCGCAGCTCGGCATCGGCGGCGGCCGGAGCGAACGCCTGCTGAACATCTGCCGCCACTTCGACGCGACCACGTACTTCAGCGGTGCGTCGGCGCGCGACTACCTCGACACCGGCCTCTTCGAGGCGCAGGGCGTTCGCGTAGAATGGCAGGCTTACGAACACCCGGTCTATTCCCAGCAGCATGGGCCGTTCCTCCCCTGTCTGTCCGCACTGGACCTGGTGCTGAACGAGGGAACGCGGAGCGCGGACCTGTTCCGGCGACAACAGCAATCGGGGAAGACGGCGTGAGGACCATTCTCGTAACCGGCGGCGCCGGTTTCATCGGCAGCAACTTCGTGCGCTACATGCGGGGGAAACATCCCGGCGACCGCATCGTGATTCTCGACGCGCTGACATACGCGGGCAATGTCCGTAACTTGCCTGCAGGCTGGATGGAATCCGAGAAGGTCGAGTTCTGGTATGGCAACGTGCGCAACGCCGAGCTTGTCGACACGCTGGTCGCCAAGGCCGACATCGTCGTGCACTTCGCGGCCGAATCGCACGTCACGCGGTCGATCTACGACAACGCACTGTTCTTCGAGTCCGACGTGCTCGGCACGCAGGTCGTCGCCAACTCGGTGCTGAAGCACAAGCGCACCGTCGAGAGGTTCATCCACATCTCGACCTCGGAGGTATACGGCACCGCGCTGGCGGCCGGCATGGACGAGGAGCACCCGCTGAAGCCGCTCAGCCCGTACGCCGCGGCGAAGTGCGGCGCGGACCGCCTGGTGTACTCGTACTGGTCCACCTACCGGATCCCCGCGGTGATCGTGCGGCCGTTCAACAACTTCGGGCCGTACCAGCACCTCGAGAAGGTCGTGCCGAGATTCATTACCAGCCACATCCTGAACGAGCCGCTGACCATCCACGGCGACGGCTCCGCCGCGAGGGACTTCCTGCATGTGGACGACCATTGCAGGGCGCTGGAAATGATCGTCAATGCGGATATCTCCAGGCTCGCGGGGGAAGTCATCAACCTCGGCACGGGTCGCGACGTGAGCATCAACCAGATCGCGCAGGCCGTGATCTCCATCATGGGCGAGGAAGGCGCGGCACGCATCAACATCGGCAACCGCCCCGGGCAGGTGTTCCGCCACACCTGCGACTGGAGGAAGGCGAAGGAGCTGCTGGGATGGAAACCGGAGATCGCGTTCGAAGAAGGACTGAGGACGACCGTCGAGTGGTACAAGGCCAACCGGGAATGGTGGAGCGAGCAGCTCTGGATGCGCCACATCCCGATCGTCACGGCGGACGGCAAGCGGGAGATGCATTGAGCTCGAAGGTTCCGTTCTTCGTCCACGACCTGGGCGAGCCGGAGCTCGACCAGATCCGCGAAGTCCTGCAGGGGCGGATCCTCACCACCGGCGAGTACGTCTACCGGTTCGAGCGCGAGTTCGCGCAGTTCCTCGGCCGGCGCCATGCGGTGGCGCTGAACAGCTGCACGGGCGGCCTCCACCTCTCCCTGCTGGCGCTCGGCGTGGGCCCCGGGGACGAGGTCATCACGACGCCGCTCACCTTCATCGCGTCGTCGACGGCGATCATCGAGGCCGGCGCGAAGCCGGTGTTCGTCGACGTAGAGCCGGACACCGGGAACCTGGACGCCAGCCGCGTGAAAGCGGCCATCACGCCACGCACCAGGGCCATCCTGCCGGTGCACCTGTACGGGCTGATGTGCGACATGAAGGCGCTGCGCGACATCGCCGACGAGCACCAACTGCGCATCGTCGAGGACGCCGCGCACTGCATCGAGGGCCGGCGCGACGGCGTCGGCGCGGGCGAACTCGGCGACACCGCGTGCTTCAGCTTCTTCGCCACCAAGAACATGACCTGCGGCGAAGGCGGCGCCATCGCGACGGACGACGAACGCGTCGCCGCCGACATCCGCGCCCTCTCCAATCACGGCATGACCAAGACATCGAACGACCGCTTCCGCGAGGGCTACAAGCACTGGGACATGCCAGCGTTCGGCTGGAAGTACAACCTCAGCAACATCCAGGCGGCGATGATGCTGCCCCAGTTCGCGCGCCTCGAGCCGAACCTTCGCAAGCGCGAGGCACTGGCGCAGCGCTACATCGAGCGGCTGGCCGGGATCAAGGGCGTCAGGACGATCGCCACCCGACCGGAAACGCGGCATGCGCGGCACCTGTTCCCGGTTCGCGTCATCGCCAAGGGGCGGGACGAGGTGCTGGAGGAACTCAAGACCGCCGGCATCGAGACGGTGGTGAACTACCGCGCGATCCACCTCCTCAGCTACTTCAAGCGCCTGCTCGGCCACGCCGCCGGGGATTTCCCCGTCGCCGAGGAACTGGGCGACCAGGTCATCTCGCTGCCGTTCTATCCGAACATGCCGATGGAACAGGTGGACCGCGTCTGCGACGTGCTTGGCGGGATCATGGCGAGCTGAAGTGGCTGCCTCGCGCGCCGGCAACAGTGCGAAGTACCTTGGCATCGCCTTCGGGCTGGTCCTGCTTGGCATCTACGTCGCGTATTTCTTCGACTACCGCGTGGTCGTCACCCATGTCGCCGGCGCGGACCGGATGTTCCTCGGCCTTGCCGTCGCGAGCTTCGTCGTCGCAATCTATGTGCGCTGCATCAAGTGGAGCTACATCGTCCGCCGTTCCGCTCCGATGCGATGGGACACGGGAAACCACATCATGATCGCGTCCGCCATGGTGAACTTCCTGTTCCCGGTCCGCATGGGGGAGGTCGTCCGCCTTTACCTCGCCAAGAGCGTCGCCGCAGTGCCCTACGCGACATCGGTGTCCGCGACCCTGATCGACCGCTTTGCCGGATTGCTCACCCTCATTCTCGCGTTCGGCCTGTACCCACTGACCGGTTTCGCTGGCGTGGACCCGGCCAAGTACTGGTGGGCGTTCGGCGCGATCGCGGCCGCGAGCGTGGTCTTGCTGCTGTTCGGGGAGACCATCGGACGCCTGTTGCCGTCCGCCACTCGGCGGGTCCTGTCATTGTTGCCGGTCGGCGCCGCCCGCACGGACCGGCTCGTCGGTTCCCGCCTGTTCCTGTTCGCTGCCGAAACGCTCGTCAACTGCCACCTGCCCCGCTACGGCTGGCGCTTCACCGGCATCGTCTTCGCGCTGTCCTTCCTGTTCCTCCTCGGTGATGCCACTACCTTCTACTTCCTGCTGAACGCATTCAGCCTGCCGCTGACCTTCCTGCAGTCGGTGGTCGCGGCAACGCTGTTCAACCTGGCGTTCGTCCTGCCCTCGCCGCCCGCCCAGCTCGGCACGGCGGAGATGCTGCCGGTCCTGGTATTCGCCTACGGCTTCGGCCTGTCGCAGGAAGTCGTCGCCTCGTCGGCGCTGCTGTGGCATTTCATCTCCGCCGCCGTCATTCTGGCGCTGGGGGGATACTCCACGTATCGGCTCGGGGCGGACCAGATCTTCCGCGCCACCAGGCAATGAGGAAGCTCGCCTACATCGGCGCGGGGCGGCTCGCCGAACAGCTGGCGTCGCTGCTGGAACCTTCATTGCCCCCCGGAGGCCACCAGTCGGTCTACTTCGGCCAAGTGACGGAAGGCAATGGCACGAAAGTGGTCCTGCCGTTCGACCAGCACCTCGGCGACGCGCATGCCGATCGCGAGTTCTACCTCGGGCTCGGCTATCACCAGATCCCGAGGAAGCGCGCCGTGCTCCACGCGCTGAAGGGCAAGGGCAGGAAGCTCCCGCCCCTGGTCCATCCTGCGGCCTATGTGCATCCCTCGTCGAAGATCGGCGACGGATGCGTGATCTACCCGGGAGCGGTGGTCGGGCCCAACTGCGTCCTCGAGGGCGGCGTGCTGCTGAACACAGGGGTCAACCTGGCCCACGACGTCGTGATCGGGGAGGCGTCTTACCTCAGCCCCTCAGTCACGCTGTCGGGGTTCTGCCGCATCGGTGCCGAGTGCTTTCTCGGCACGGGCACGCTGGTGTCAAATGACCTTGCGGTCGGGGACCGGTGCGTCCTCGGCATCGGCACAGTCGTGACGCACGCACTGCCCGACGACACGCAGGGCCTGGGCAACCCGTTCCAGGCACGCAAGTTCACGCTGACCTAGCACGCCCCCGCACTACCCTTCCGGGCGCTCGTACCTCTCGCGGACCACGAACGGCGGCCGCCCGCGCGACTCGATGAAGATGCGGCCGACGAACTCGCCGATCACGCCGAGGAACACGAACTGGATGGCGCCGACGATCAGCACGGCGGTGAGCAGCGCGGCATCCCACGGGAACACGCCGGTCTGCGCGTACTTGGCGAAGACCAGCGCGGTGAAGACCACGGCGACGAGCATGCCGACGGCGCCGAGCGCGAGGCCGACCCGCAGCGGCTGGAAGCCGAGCCCGACGATGCCGTCCAGCGCGATCGAGAACACCGTCAGCACGTTGTGCTTGGAGCGCCCCTTCGACCGCGGGCGCCGCGAATATTCGACCGTGGCGAAGCGGCTCTCGATCTGCGGGATCATGGTGCGCAGGAAGCGGTTGCGCTCGGGCAGCGCGTTGATCACGTCGACCAGGCTGCGCGCCATCAGGCGGAAGTCGCCGTGCTGCGGCACGGTCGGCGTCATGAACCACCGCGCCAGCGTGTAGTAGGCGTGCGCGAGCACGCGGACCAGCGGCCCGTCGGCCTCCTTGCGGTTGATGCGCACGCCGAGCACCAGGTCAAGGCCGTTGCGGTAGTGCTCCACCATCCTGCCGATGAGTTCCGGCGGATCCTGCAGGTCGGCGTCGATGCTGACCACCGCGTCGCCGCTGGTCGCCGCGAGGCCGGCGGAAAGCGAGCCCTGGAAGCCGAAATTGCGCCGCAGCGAGACCACCGCGACGTGCGGGTCTTCCGCGAACAGGCGCTTCATGATCTCGAGCGTGCGATCGGTGGAGGCGTTGTCGACGAGGATCAGGCGCCAGCCGGCGATCTCGCCGCGGTCCGCGAGCGCGCGCACGACGTCGCTGATGGTGCGCCACGTGCTCTCGACCACCTCCTCCTCGTTATAGCAGGGAACGACGATATCCAGGCGCGGCGGCGGTCTGAGCATCGGCATAGTATAGTCGGCACGCCCGTGCGGCTCGCAGGCCGCCGCGGGTATCCGATCCACCGGGGGTTCCATGCGCGTGCTGTTCGTCTATCCCAACGTTCGCGGCCTGTACATGCTGCCGCCCGCGGTGGCGATCCTTTCCGCGGTGCTCAAGGAGGCCGGCCACGAGTGCCGCCTGTTCGACACCACCTACTGGTTCGTGCCGGAGGCCGGGGCGGACAGCGAGGCGCACAAGGAAAAGCACCTGCACGTCAAGCCGTACGAGAAGAACCCGCACGAGGTGACGCTGAAGACCAGCGACGTGTACGAGGACTTCAACCGCACGGTGGACGAATTCCAGCCCGGCCTCATCGCGGTGTCGTGCACCGAGGACCTGTTTCCGTTCGCCATCAAGCTGCTGCGCGGCCTGCGCGACAAGCGCGGCGCGAAGACCATCATCGGCGGCATCTTCGCCACCTTCGCGCCGGACAAGTGCATCCGCTATCCGGAGATCGACATGCTGTGCATCGGCGAGGGCGAGGCGCCGCTGCTCGAGCTGTGCAAACGGATGGACGACGGCAAGCCGTACCTGTTCGTGCCCAATCTCTGGGTCAAGCAGGACGGCATGCTGCAGAAGAACCCGCTCGGCAAGGCCTTCGACATCGAGGCGGTGCCGCTGGGCGACCTCGACATCTTCGAGGAGGCGCGCTTCTACCGCCCGTTCGACGGCCGGATCTACAAGACCTACCCGGTGGAGACCCATCGCGGCTGCCCCTACCGCTGCGCGTACTGCAATTCGCCGATGCAGATGGACCTGTACAAGGATGGCGGTGACAATTTCTTCCGCCTGAAGTCGATCGCCAACGTGCGGCGCGAGCTGCTGTACTACAAGTCGCGCGGCGCCGAGTACATGTACTTCTGGGCCGACACCTTCCTCGCGCTCTCGGACCGCTACCTGCAGGAATTCGCCGAGATGTACGAAAGCGAGGTCGGCCTGCCGTTCTGGTGCCAGACGCGGCCCGAGACGCTCACCGACAAGCGCGTCCGGCTGCTGAAGAAGATGGGCTGCCACCGCGTCGGCGTCGGCGTCGAGCACGGCAACCCGGCGTTCCGCGAGCGCATGCTCGACCGGCGGGTGAGCAACGAGACCATCGTCCGCAGCCTCACGATCCTGAACGAGCACGGCATCAAGTATTCGGTCAACAACATCATCGGCTTCCCGCAGGAGACGCGGGAACTCGCGTTCGACACCATCCGGCTCAACCGGCAGATCCAGGCCGACACCCGCAACATGTACACCTTCACGCCGTTCCACGGCACGGCGCTGCGCGACATCGCGGTGAAGGAGGGACTGATCGACCCGGAGCTGATCGTCACGTCGCTGACCCAGCCCACGCTCCTGACGATGCCGCAGTTCCCGCGCCCGGAGATCGAGGGCATGAAGCGCTGCTTCGTGCCCTACGTGCTGCTGGAGGAGGAGCGCTGGCCGGAGGTCCGCGAGGCCGAGGCCCTGACGCCGGAAGGCGATGCGGTGTGGGACAGGCTTATCGAGGAGTGCCGCGAGCGCTTCTTCAGCCAGTACGAGACCGAGCGCGAGATCGACCCGCAGGTGGAGCACGGCGCCGTCAACTGAGGCGGCGCAGGAACCCCTTGTAGTTGTAGCTTGGCCGGCGGCGGGCGGCGCCTTCGTTGAACAGGGCCACCGGCGCTTCGAGCGTGAAGCGCCCGTCTTCGGCGAGGAATGCCTCCACCGCGGCGCTCGGGTTGTCGGCGGCCCAGCCTTCGCGGCTGCGCGGTGCGCCGGGCAGCCGCGCCATGATGCCGTCCATCGCCACGATGCAGCTACCCGGCGACACCAGCGGGCCGTAGGCGCGCAGTTCGGCGAGCACGTGTTCGCGGGTATGCATGCCGTCGAGCAGGACCATCACCTTCTCGCCGGGCCGCAGCAGCGCGCGCACCCGTTCCAGGGTCGCGGCGGCGATCGAATCACCCTCGACCAGCTCGATCATCGGGCGCAGCGGGTGCGCATCCAGGGCGACGCGGTTGTGCGGACGGATCTCGATGTCGATGCCGATCACGCGCCCCTTGCCGGCCAGCTTGCAGAGGCTGGCGTAGAAGACCAGCGAGCCGCCGTGCGCGATGCCGGTCTCGACGATCACGTCGGGCTGCTCGCGCCAGACCAGTTCCTGCAGCGTCATCAGGTCGTCGGGCAGCTGGATCACCGGGCGGCCGAGCCACGTGAAGCCATAGACGTACTTCGCGTCCCAGCCGGCGCGCAGCCAGACGTCGGCAGCGATGCCGAAGCCCTCGGTGGAGGCCAGCGCATGCTCCGACAGCATCTTGCCGTGTTCGTCGGTGAGCGCGATGGTGCCCCTGCCGAAATCGACGACCGCGCGGCCGGGCCCGGTGAGCGGTGGTAGCGCATCCTGCTCAGCCACGCGCGTCGCCCTCGAAGAAGCCGCGGATCGCGGCCGTCACGCGCTCGACCCACGCGTCCGGCATCGCCGAATGGAACGGGATGCTGACGATCTCCTTCGCCACGCGCTCGGTGACGGGCAGCTCGTCCTTGCGGCAGTCGCGGAAGTAGCTGAACCAGTGCCCCGGCTGCCAGTGCAGGCCGGTGTCCACGCCGTGGGCCTTGAGATGCGCCTTGAACGCGTCGCGTCGCTCCGGTGGCACGCGGACGTAGTACATGAACGGGACGACGTCGTCGAAATCCGCATCCGGCAGGCCGAGGCCCTCGATGCCGGAGAGCGCCGCACTGTAGCGCCGCGCGGTGTCGCGCCGCGTGCGCTCGATGCGTTCCATCTTGGCGAGCTGCGCCAGGCCGAGCGCGGCGTGCAGGTTGGCGAGGTGGTAGCGGTAGCCGATGTGCGCGACGTCGTAGGTCCACGCGCGCTGGTTGCGGTACATCACCTCCGCCGGCTGCCCCATGCCGATCAGGCGGGCTTCGCGCAGCCAGCGGACGTCATCTTCACCCTTCACCACGAGCGCGCCGCCGTCGATGGTGGTGATGGTCTTCACCGGGTCGAAGCTGTAGGTGGCGATGTCGGAGAACGAGCCGATCATCCGCCCCCTGTGGCGCGAACCGAGCGCGTGCGCGGCATCGTGCAGCACGCGCAGCCCGCGGCTCGCGGCCAGCGCCTGCACGCGGTCGTGGTCGCACACGTGGCAGGCGTAGTCCATCGCGATCAGCGCCTTGGTGCGCGGGCCGATCATGCGCGCGGCGGAATCGGGGTCGATGCAGAGGGTCTTCGGGTCGATGTCGCAGAACACCGGCTCGGCGCCGGTGGCGCGGATGGCCTGGAAATCGGCGATGTTGTTGAACGACGGCGTCACCACCTCGTCGCCGGGGCCGACGCCCATGCGCAGCAGCGCGAGGTGGATCGCCGCGTGGCCGGTGGAGACCGCGACGACATGGCGGTCCGGCGCGCCGATGTACGCGGCGAACGCCTCCTCGAAACGACCGACGAACGCGCCAGGCCCGAGCCAGCCCACGCGCAACGCGTCCTCGCTCGCGGCGAATTCCTCGCGCTCGAGGAGCGGCTTGAAGACGGGTATTTCGTCGATGGGATGGGACGGCGGCAAGCGGAGGCCATGATAGCATCGGCCGCCCATGGCAACCCCGCTCCTCCTCGTCAATTCGATCGGATTGACGGGATCGGAAATCCTCACCGCGGTGCTCGCCGGGCATCCGGCGGTCGCGATGCTGCCGGGGCAGAATTTCATCGGCTTCGACAATTGCCTGTACCGCCGGCACGACTATGCGTCGCTCGCGCCGGAGGACGTGTTCCAGTCGCTCGCCGAGGAATACGTGATGACCGGCGGCCGCATATGGGCCGGGCTGACCAAGGACATGCGGCCGGAGGAGCGCGCGGTCTACGACAGCCATGCGCACCGCGCGCGCTTCCTCGGCAGGACAGTCGCATCGACGTCACTGCTCGACCATGCACGCGTCTTCGCCGAGACCTACTTCGACGGCGCGGCGGCGCGCGCCGACTGGCTTGGCGTCTTCGGCCAGAACCTGGTGCTCAGCCACGGCCGCGAACTCTGCCAGCGCGAGGATTTCCGCATGCTCGGCTGCGTCAACGCACCCGGGTTCTGGCTCGCCAACGTCTCGCAGCGCATGACCTGGGACTGCACAGAGGCGGTGAAGTTCTGGCTCGTGAACCACCTGCTGCTGGAGCTGTTCGCGCAACGCTGCCCGCGCTACCTGCCGGTCGACGTCGAAGCGCTGGTCGACCAACGCGACGCGACGATGGCGCGCATCTGCCGGCACCTCGGCATCGCGGCCGCCCCGGACGTCGCCGCGTCGCCGGGCTTCATCCGGTTCGACGCCGGCATCTTCACCGCCGTGCGCGCCGATGCGGTGCTGATGCAGCAGGTCTACGGCGACACGGCGGCGATGCAGATGGCGCGCGCGCTCGGCGATTGGGCGCCCGCGTTCCTCGCCGCGCCGGACAACGTGCGGCTGCTCGAGCGCTACCGCGACTACTGGAACTCGACCTCGCACACCAACTTCGACTGGATCGGCCCGCTCGAGGAGGAGATCGTCGAGCGGGCGTGCGCCCTGACCGGCTGCCGCGACCGCCGCAACCGCTCGCTCGACTTCTACCACCGCTACAACCGGCTGGACTCGCTCAACCACTCGCAGCCGCAGGTCGTCGAGCCGCAGATGCTCGGCTGCCTGGAGGAGGAGATCGTGGTGCCGCTGCTGCCGTTCTTCCTCAAGGTCTGCATCGAGCACCTCACGGAGCTGGCGCGCATCGCCGAACGCCAGGCGCACAGCTACCGCCCCCTGCGCGAAAGCCTGCTGTACGCCAGGCTGGTCTCGCCCGAGGGGACGCGCGCGACCGCGCAGCTGCGGCTGGGCGACCGCGTCGCCGCGCTTGAACAGCAGATCGACCGGGCGGAGGCGAAGGTCGGACGCGCCGGGGCGCGGCGCGCCCCGGGACCCTAGAGCACGCAATAGGAGATGTAGGGGTCGAAGGGGAAGCGTTCGAGCCGCAGGTTCTTCAGCCCCAGCATCTCGTCGACGGCGATCGTCTCTCCCGGGAAGGTGGCCGCGTTGAGCTCGTCGAAGACGATGACCGCGCCCTTCGGCATGCGCGGCACGAAGGCCTTCAGCGCGGCGAGCGTCGGGGCGTGCAGGTCGAGGTCGAGGTACAGCAGCGCGACCACGAGATGCGGATTCGCCGCGACGTAGGCCGGCGCAGTCTCGCCGATGTCGCCGGCGACCAGCTCGATCTTCGGGATGTGCGACAGCGGCCGGTTGGCGTCGAACAACTCGATGGACTTGCGCAGCTCGGCCTCGCTGGAGCCGGCCAGCGCGCCGGCGCGCAGGTGCGACGAGCTGCCGGTGCCGGTGTCGGCGGCGTCCACCGAGGCGACGCCGGAGAACGTGTCGAAGCCGATCACCCGCCGCGTGTGGTTGTACGGCTCGTGGATCGCAGACAGCTGCGCGAAGGTGAACAGCCCCGCGCCATGCAGCACGCCGCATTCCACGATCGAGCCGTTGACGCCGAGCACCCGGCGGAAAATCTCGCTGCGGGCGAGGAACTTCGCCGTCGCGCGCCGCGAGGCGAAGCGCGCGAACGCGTCGATGCGGTCCGGCAACGGGACTGTCGACGACTCGAACAGCGCGCCGGCGAGCGCCAGGTGCCTGAGGTCGGCGGGGGATTGCAGCTTGGGTTCGCGGAACATGGCGGTCACCGGGGCAGTGTGAAGTCGGGATAGGCCGCGTCGCGCGGCGCGAGGATCGGTTGCGCGACCGGCCAGCGGATGCCGAACGCGGGGTCGTTCCAGCGCACGCCTCGCGCGGCCTCCGGATGGTAGGCGACGGACATCTGATAGTACATCTCGGTGTCGTCGGCGAGCGTCTGGTAGCCATGCGCCACGTCCGGCGGCAGGTACAGGGCAGAGCGGCCGGCGGCGTCGAGTTCGACCGCAAACCACTGGCGGAACGACGGAGAACCCGGACGCAGGTCGAGCGCGACGTCGTAGACCGCTCCCCGGATGCAGCGCACGAGCTTGGCCTCGCCGTGCGGCGCCGCCTGGTAGTGCATGCCGCGCAGCATGCCGCGGAGACGCGACACCGAGACGCTGCATTGCGCCACGCGGGGATCGAGGCCATGGCGCTGGAACTCCTCCGCGCAGAAGGTGCGCGCGAACATGCCCCGCGGATCCTCGAGCGCCTCGATCTCGACGACGTACACGCCGTGCAGCGCGGTGGAGCGCAGGTTCAAGGCACGATCCTCGGCCGCGGGATCGGCACCAGGAACCGGCCGCCCCATTCGCGGACGTATGCAAGCTGGCCAAGGATCTCGTCGAGCAGGTTCCAGGGCAGCACCAGGACCAGCGAAGGACGCGTCTCGCGCAGCTTCTCCGGCCCGAACACCGGAATCCGCGAGCCGGGCAGGTACAGGCCCTGCTTGTGCGGGTTGCGGTCCACCACGTAGTCGACGAGATCCGAGCCGATGCCGCAGTAGGCCAGCAGCGTGTTGCCCTTCGCAGCGGCGCCATAGGCGACGACGGCACCGCCCTTGCGCCGCTCGTCGCGCAGCATCTCCGGCAGGCGCTGCCTGACCTCGAGCGGCCCGCTGGCGAAGCCGGCGTAGGTTTCCACGCGGTCGAGGCCGTGCGCGCGCTCCAGGTCGCGGACCCGCTGCACCGAAGCTTCCTCGGGATGCGTGCCGTCCGCGGATGGCGAAGCATGGACGCGCAGCGATCCGCCATGGGTCGCGAGCTCGTCGACGGCGAACACCTGCAAGCCATGACGGCGGAACACCTGCTCCACGGCATGCAGCGAGAAGTAGCAGAAATGCTCGTGGTAGATGGTGTCGAACTGGTTCTCGAGCATCAGCCGCAGCAGGTGCGGGAACTCCACGGCCAGCACGCCCGCAGGCTTGAGCGCCGCGGCGAGCCCGGCGACGAAGTCGTTCAGGTCGGGCACGTGCGCCAGCACGTTGTTGCCGACCAGCAGGTCGGCGCGGCCATGCTGCTCGGTGATCTCGATGGCGGCTTGCCGGCCGAAGAACCGGTTGACCGTGCGCACGCCCTTCACCTCGGCGACCCTGGCGACGTTCGCGGCCGGCTCGACGCCGATGACCGGGATGCCAGCGGCGACGAAGTACTGCAGCAGGTAGCCGTCGTTGCTGCCCACCTCCATCACCAGGCTGCCGGAATCGAGCCTGTGGCGCGCGACCGCGGACCGCGCGAAGGCCTCGGCGTGCTGCAGCCAGGACTCGGAATACGACGAGAAATAGACGTAGTGGCCGAAGATCTTCTCCGGCGTCGCCACCTGCGGAAGCTGCACCAGCAGGCAGCGCGCGCAGGTCCGCACGTGCAGCGGGTACGACACCTCCGGCTGCGCGAGATCCGCGGCGGTGAGGAACGCATTGGCGAGCGGCGCACGGCCGAGGTCGAGGAACGTGTGCTCGAGCGGCGCGCCGCAGCTCCTGCACTTGAGCCCGCCCATCAGGCCGCCCGCTCGCGATACAGCGCGACCTGGTCCAGCGTCAGCCGCCGCGCGTCGGCGCCGCCGAGCCACGCCCGGTACCAGGCGGCCGTCCAATCGATGGCGTCATCGGTGGCGAGGCGCGGTCGCCAGCCGAGCACGCGCCGGGCCTTCGCCGAATCGATGCGCAGCATGCGCGTCTCGGGAATGCTCGCGTCGTGCCGGATCTCGAGCTCGACGCCGAGTGCGCCGCAAAGCCGCTGCGCGACCGCCTGCACGTCGGCGCAGTGCGCCTCGTCCGGCCCGAAGTTCCAGGCGCCGTCGAGCCCCGCGCCGTCGCACATGCGTTCCACCAGCCGGAGATACCCTTCGAGGGGATCGAGCACGTGCTGCCACGGACGCACCGATCCCGGCTGGCGCAACTCCGCCTTCGACTTGCTTGCCGCCGCGCGCACGATGTCCGGCACCAACCGGTCTTCGGCCCAATCGCCACCACCGATCACGTTGCCGACGCGCACGCTCGCCACGCGCAGCGGCGATCCCGCGGCGGCGCAGGCATGGCGGAAGGTCTCGGTCACCAGTTCGGCGCAGGCCTTGCTGCAGGCGTACGGGCTCGAGCCGCCGAGCCGGTCGTCCTCGCCGTGGATCCGCTCCTGGTCGTCGTCGGCGTAGCACTTGTCGCTGGTCACCACCACGACGGCCCGCGCATGGCGGTCGCCGCGCAGCGCCTCCAGCAGGTTCGCGGTACCGAGCACATTGGTGGCGTAGGTTTCGAGCGGCTCGCGGAACGAACGCCGCACCAGCGGCTGCGCCGCGAGATGGAACACTACTTCAGCGGCAGAAGCGGCAAGCGCGGATTCCAGCGCAGCCGGATCGCGAACGTCGCCGATCGTGGAGGCATCGAGATCCGCCTCAAGGCCCGCGAGCCTGTAGAGGCTGGGCTCGGTCGGCGCGGGCAGCGAGTAGCCCCACACCCTCGCGCCCTGCGCCTTCAGCCGCGCGCACAGCCAGCCGCCCATGAATCCGGTGTGGCCGGTGACGAACACGCGCCGGCCGCCCCAGAAATCCCCGCTCAAGCCCAGGCCTTCCACGGCGCGCGGCCGCTCAGCCAGAGTTCCTCGAGAGTGTTCTTGTCGCGCATGGTGTCCATCGGCTGCCAGAAGCCTTCGTGCTGGAACGCCGCGAGGTTCCCTTCGGCGGCGAGCCGCTCGAGCGGCTCGCGCTCCCAGATCGTCTGCGGCCCCTCGATGTAGTCCAGCACCTTCGGCGACAGCACGAAAAAGCCCCCGTTGACCCAGTTGCCGCTTGACTTCGGTTTCTCGACGAACCCGGCCACCCGGTCGCCCTCCAGTTCCAGCGATCCGTAGCGCCCCGGCTGCTGCACTGCCGTGACCGTCGCCAGCTTGCCGGAGGCGCGATGTCGCTCCACCAGCCTGCCGACATCGATGTCGGCAAGCCCGTCGCCGTAGGTAAAACAGAAATCCCCGCCGTTGAGGTAGCGCGACACGGCCTTGAGCCGGCCGCCGGTCATCGTCGCCTCGCCGGTGTCGACCAGCGTCACCTTCCAGGGCTCGCTGCTGCTCTGGTGCACCTGCGTCGAGTTGTTCGCGAGGTCGAAGGTGACGTCCGACGTGTGCACGAAGTAGTTGGCGAAATACTCCTTTATCAGGTAGCCCTTGTAGCCG
>SXGU01009101.1_pt1 | contig 32622 bp, 38 predicted proteins | sample 3174531 | NCBI WGS metagenome assembly SXGU01 (sample SAMN11356863, study PRJNA531348) | freshwater metagenome | isolation source: freshwater sample F1-140 | place: China: Fuxian Lake, Yuxi | collected 2017-12-25 | reverse complement strand
GTCTGCTTCAGTGCCGCATTCCACGGAATAGCGCGAGCGCGGTCGAGGATGGACTTAAGGCGGTCGATCTGCGGGGGCGTCATACGGGCAAGACCAGCGAGCCAGTAGGCACGCTCTGCATCGGTGAGGAGCAAGCTCTCACGAATCATTGCCTGAAGCGCAGCGAGGTCAATCATGGGTGGATATGTGTATTTCTTTACTATTATAGCTGAAATGGGAGTATTGGACAATGTACGGATAGGTTTGGGTTGATAGGGTTTATGGGGGTTGTTGGGTTAATGGGGTTCCCTCTCTTAGCCAAGAATCAACCTTATAAACTCTATACACTCTACAAACCCCATAAACCCAAACCCCGTGTTATTGAAATCACAGTACAAAACCGGCATACTCCGCACATGAACGTCCAGCACTTCGAACAGGGGTTTCAGTACAGCGACGAGCAACTCATCATCGTCGCCAAGAAAATCGGTAAGCTCGCCACGTACTGCAAACGTATGAAGGACGAAGCATCTGTCATCCGCGTGGAGTCCGACCGCAGAGCCACCAAGAAAGATCGTGATGAAGTAAAGGTGATGATCACCATCGATCTCCCAAAGTCCGTGCTGCGCGCCGAGTCACGGAGAAAAGATCCGGTGGAAGCACTCGATCGCTGCATCGAAAAACTGGAACCACAGGTGAAGCGCTACAAGGAAAAAAATACGCCGAGTCTACGAAGCCGCGTGGAAAGGAGGCATGGGAAGTAGGTTTTTGTATTAAAACCCCGCCCCCTAGCCCCCTCCCCAAAGGAGGGGGAACACCCTCTTCACTGAAGAGACAGAGTGTGCATATTGCATACAATCAATCCAGTTCAACCAGCATTCCTTCTCGTCCCCTCTCCCCGCGGGAGAGGGTTAGGGAGAGGGGCTACTACTCCCACTTCACCCTTCCCAGTTCCTGTACAACCGTCATCCATGTTGCGCCTGCTGCAAGGCGCAACGGTTGCCCGTGCACATCCAGAAATGTGAATCCCGTCTTTGGACCATCGTAACGCCACTTACCTGGGATTGAGTAGCCTGAGCGGAAAAGTAGCAGCGGACCTTTGCCCTCGAGAGGGATCGTCAACCGCCCGAACTCTCCGATTTCTGTCACCGGAATCTGGAGAATGAGAACATTGTGTGGCTTGAGTGCGCTTACAGTTCCACCATTGATGCGAAGGTACGATCCATCCTGCTGACTTCTGTACTCCACATTATGCAAAGTACTGAGAAAGTTGATGCGGATAGTCGTAGCACCGGATGCAGCAACCGGAGGACCACCGGTCGGATAGGGTGGCCACGATGCACTCACAATATTCTCCGGGAGGAGCTCTTCAAGGATGTCCTCGGATAGAAACAGATTATGCGGCGCGGGGACATCGCTCCTGCGGAGCGTGTACTTCTCATCATCAAACTGCAGCACGTTTACTGTCGCAAGATCCTTAAATGCTTTTGCCCGCTCAAATGCCTCCGGACTTCCACCTGCATGCATGATGGCTCCGGTCCACGGTTGCGAGGCATCGACAAAATATGGACGCAAAGAGCGCGTAGGACCGACGGATACAGGAAGATCATGACGGTCAAACAGCGCCAAAAACCGTGAAATCATGCCTTCCACGGGAAATTCTTGTATGAAGAGTGCCCTCTCCAAACCCAACTGGTAGGGCCGTGCATCCTCCTGATTTTCGATCATGACACCAATGATCTCCCGCTTCTTTTGCCCTTCGGGGAAGAGACTGAGTCGCAGCAAAAAACTCGGCGGTGCGAGGGAAAACTCTGTGTGCTGATCTTCGGTCACCATACGTTCCGGCTCTTTCTGCACCACGGGTAGTAGTGAAAATGCACCTGCAAAAAACGCCGAAAGAAGAGCGACAAGAATAAGGGCAAACACGACGGCAATCGCGGGAGCGAAGCGATTCTTTGTGCGACGACGTGTGGTTTTACTTCTTCTTGTCATCCTTCTTTGTTGCAGCGCTGTCGGCTGCAGGAGCAGCACCCTGTGCAGCTGCACCCTCCGCACCGGCTGCAGGAGCAGCAGCACCCTCCGCACCTTCCACTGGAGCAGCAACCTCAACCACTTCCTCTTCGCGGGGCTGCTGGACGACGGCGATAACCATGTCTGCAGCTTCCTTAACCTTCACGCCGGAAGGCACCTGGATTCCGGAAACAGTGATCACATCGTGGAACTCTTTCATGCTCGATACATCAGCAAGAAGCTCATGTGGCAGATCCTTCGGCAAGCACTTCACCGTAACGCGATCATGCGCAACGACAAAGATCGCAGCAAGTTCCTTGATAGCTGGAGCATCTCCGGTAAAGCGGATACGCACTTTTGCTTCGATTTCCTTGGTCATATCGACAGCATAGAAATCCACGTGGGCGAGCTGGCCGCTCAAGGGATCAAGATCAACCTGATGGACCAGAACAGGAACCTTCTTTCCTCCCAATTCGAGCTCCACGAGGGTGCTCGCTCCAGCCTTCGTATAAACGCGGGTAAGCTCACTCTTCTCACATTCGATGGATTCCGTCTTCAGGCCTGAGCCATACACAACACATGGCACCTTGCCCGACTTTCGAAGGAGCTTGGGCTTGAGGGCTACAGTACGAGCCGCTGCTTTTAGAGGAACCATATCCATTGCCGGTAGAGCCTAAAGGAGGGCAGGAGGGCGGTCAACGAGAATCAAGAGGTTTGCCCACCGCATTTTCGCCACTTCCAGAAATACTTCACCGCACTGACCAAATGCCATCGGACCGTCTTTTTTGTAAAGATGGTGAAAACCCCCCCTTCACTCAGGCGATGTTCGCGGTCAGCAACGGCAATCCGTGGATCGTAGACGACGCGCTTGCCGGACTGCCAGCAGCGCCTACAAAGATCGATATCCTCAAAAAAGAGGAAAAAGCGCGGGTCAAATCCTCCAAGTTCTTCATAGTGCGATCGCCGCAACAGGAGACATGCGCCCGCAACCCAATCCACTGCAGAGGGGCGATCCATAGATACGACTGCCTTTGTGTACGCCGCAATTTTTTGGGGGAACAGATGCCGGAGCATCGTCCGCTTGATGAAGACATCGGTGAAGCTTGGAAATGCACGTGCACTATCCCGTACCTTGCCATCCGGAAACACCAGCTTCGGCGCAAGGATGCCGATCGTCGGATCGCACTGCATGACGGCAATCATCTTTTCCAGACCATCCGGAGGTAGGACATTGTCCGGGTTGATGATAAGAAGGTACTCGCCACTGGCCGCCCGAGCGCCAAAATTGTTGCCTTTGCCATACCCGAGATTTTTTCTTGTCTCGACGATACGCAGTCGGGAATCTGTAGGCAGCTGGGTACGGAGGATGCCGATGCTGTCCGTTTCAGAGTGATTATCGACAACGATCACCTCCAAGCGGTCACCGACGGACTGCGCAAGTAAGGCACGAACACACGTCACTGTGTCCTTGGGACTGCGGTAGGTAAGGACGATGGCGGAGACGAGGGGTGGCATCCTCGAAGAGCATAGTACAATGACGCCGATGGAGAATCCCCATCTCACCGGTCTTCGTAAGCGCGTCGCCAAAGCGCCAACCTGTTCCGGCATTTACCGCTGGAAGAATGCAAAGGGGGAAGTGCTATACGTGGGAAAGGCGAAGAATCTGCGGGATCGCCTCCGGAATTACGTTCAGGCAAAAGTGGATCTCACCGTTGGTCCGTGGAAACTGGCACTGAGAAAGCATCTGGCAGACATCGAATGGACGGTAACAAACTCCGATCTTGAAGCGCTGATCCTTGAAACAAATCTCATCAAGACGCTGAAGCCCAAGTACAACGTCATGATGAAAGATGGCAAAAACTACGTGTATCTCGAAGTAACCGTAAAGGACCCATGCCCGAGAATCGATATTGTCCGCAGCATGGAGAACAGTCATGCGCGGTACTTCGGCCCGTTTCTCTCGGGCTGGGAAGTGCGCCGCAGTCTCGAACTTCTCCAATTGCTTCTGGGATTTCAGGCATGTAAACGGGGATTGGATCGTTGTAATACAGATAAGAGGAAGGATCCTCACAGTACCCTGAAGCCTTGTTTGGAATACCAGATCGGCAAATGTAATGGGCTCTGCATAGCAGCAATAGAGCAAGAGGAATACCGCAGTCGCATCGACGCCGTGATGGACTTTTTCAAAGGAAACCGTGCGGGAGTCGCAGCAACGGCCCGCACACTCATGGCACAGGCTGCGACGGACAAGAAATTCGAGCGTGCGGGAAAACTACGTGATGCCCTGCAATTCATCGAACATCAGAAGGAAGGGCAAATCGTCTCCGACCCTCATGGCAAAGATCTGGATGTCGTTGGCATTGCCCTCAGCCAGAACAAAGCACTCGCGATCGTCCTGAAAGTACGTGATGGAAAGCTCATCGGCGAAGAGGTCTACCCGCTCACTGGCCAGCCGGAGCATACCGTCGAAGCACTGACCGGATTTCTTCCACAGTTTCTGGAAACCCAAACGGAGCTTCCTGCAGCAATCATTGTCGAAGAAGATTTTCCTGACCGCATGCTCCTCGAGCAACTTTCGACGAAGCGCATGGGAAGAATAACGCAGATTCTCATACCGGAGCGTGGGAAGAAATCGCAGCTGCTTGAGCTTGCCGTGACCAATGCCGCCGAAAAAATCCGCGCGCAGGAAACCGCATGGGAAACAGCGGCGCGCAATCTCGAAAACGCGCTGAATGAACTGCAAGCATCTCTCAAGCTCAGCGCGCTTCCAAAGCGCATCGAAGGCTACGACATCTCGCACCTCGGCGGCACCGAAACCGTCGGGAGTATGGTGGTGATGCAAAACGGCAAACCAGCAAACAAGGAGTACCGATCTTTCACACTACGCACGGTGAAGGATGGGGAGATTGATGATTACAAATCTCTACGGGAGGTGCTCCGCAGGAGACTGCGGTACCTCGTCGACGAGCGGGAGCAGTGGAAGGCAAAGGGCATCACTATCGCCAAGGCTCTGAAAAAAGAGCAAACCCGCATCGCGGAAATTCTGCCGGGCAACGGTGAAAAGACGGGCAAAAACATCTGCATGGTTGCGCGCAAGAGTGACGGCACCATCATTGGTTGTGCGAAGCTCACACACGAGGATGCAAAAACCGCGATGCTCTCCGCGATCTGGATCGACAAGGCGCATAGTAAACAACGTCTGGAAATAGCCATCATCCGTGCTCTGCTGCACACAAGAACAGCCGGAAAAATCTATACGGTGGTGACTGCTGAAACGCACGATCTCCTGAGCGAACTTGGATTTCTCGCCATCGAAAACGCTCCGAAGAATATCGCCAAAGCATGCAAGAAATGTTCGGGTACGCCCATGGTAATCGAAGCACATAAAAGCTCTGTCGATGCGTCACTGACCGCACGTCCCGATCTCCTCGTCATCGACGGGGGCAAAGGGCAACTCAGTGCCGCACTCGATGCCATGGCGATCATCGGCATCGATCTCCCTGTGATCGCTCTTGCAAAAAAACAGGAGGAGATATTTATGCGCGGGAAAAAGGATCCACTGATCCTGCCACAGGAATCCCCCGCAAAATACCTCCTGATGCGCCTGCGCGACGAAGCCCACCGCTTTAGTAATGCACACAGAGAGAAGCGCCTGAAACACCGCGCCCTTGCATCGGAATTATGAGGAAACCACAGGGCCGCCTTCCCGTGCATGCCCTTTTCTCTGGTACTTCGTCACCACATCGGAAATCAGCGATGCAACATGTTCTGCATGTGGTACGTACCGAAGCTTTACTGCATCGCCCCCAAGACCTTCCTTTAGATGCAACGTCAGCGTACCGAATGGAAAGAGATTGAGGAACTGCGTGGAGGAGCTCACACCACCCACGTTCTCAAGGTGAATCGGCTTTTCCTCATGACGGATGAACGATGTTTGATCGACGATGACCATCTTCTCCGTCGTAAGAAGAATCATGTCGTACCGCCAGTCGATGAAATCCCGGAGAATGTGGAAGAACACAAAGACAATCCAGAGAGCTGCAGCGAAGGCAATGATCTCGTACATCGGCCACTCGTATTCCCACGCAAAGAATATAACCGTAATCAAAGCAACGGTAATCAGCGCCTCGCGCACCGAGCGAAAGAGAAAGGAGATCCAGTGATACCGCGTCAGCAGTACCTCTTGCTCCCCTTCCGTGCAGTACCGCTTGCGGATCCTGTCCATAATGCCGGTATCGAGTGCGAAGATACGCATGGGATATAGCGTATATCGTACATTCTTTTTGCAACACCTGTTTGTTCTCCGTACAATTTCGCACGCAGCTTCGTATACAGCTCACCGTTTGCTCTTTGTTCCCCGGCGGCCCCATCGTCTATCGGCTAGGACACTTGGTTCTCATCCAGGAAAGCGGAGTTCGATTCTCCGTGGGGCTACCAATACGATCATCAGAAGAAATACCATTGATTGACTAAATTGTATAATCAAATATAATACTATTAATGCACTCGTTCAGCATTACAGGAAAACTTCCGGAGAATTAGCAGGGTAATATTGTTCAGCGCCTCGTGGAGGAAGGAATCAGTTTCCCAATGCTCATCACACCACAAGAATCCGATGGCACGTTCAGGGCAATGATAGACCTCACACACCATGCAGATATTCTCGATATTCGTGAAGCAATGCAGGATCTGGGAATAGAGATACTCGAACAATGACGGTACATCGGCCTCCTCGATAACCAGCATGTGAACCGTCTTGCCTTTCCTTTGATGCGCGGGATAATGGAAATACTTAATCTTTCCTTTCATTTCTATGCGTACGCACTCCATCAAACTTCTCACTCTACTCTCGTTCACCACTATCCTTGCTGCATGCGGGGAGAGCGCCACAGAGAGCGCTATAGAACGTGCCATGGAAGAAGATGGCCAAGATGCACAGGTGGACATACAGGCCGATGGCTCCATGCGAGTGGAGACTGAAGATGGTACAGCCATGATCGGTGGCACCTCACTTCCCAATGGATGGCCCGAGGAGATTGCGGTGTACCCAGGGTCCTCCCTTTCCTACTCAGCATCGGTAAACCCCGAGACAGGTGAGCCGGGCATGGCCATCGTCATGACGACAACGGATGATATCGCAATGGTTAGCGCTCACTACAAGCGGACAATGCAGGCTGCAGGCTGGGCAATGGGCGACTCTATGGAGGGCGGCGGCACTTCGATTCTGCAGGCAACGAAGGGAGATTTGGAAGCAGCATTGATGATTGCAGGGGCTGCAGGACAAACATCGATCACAATCGGCATCACCGAAGCGGAGCAGGACTAATCCGGCATAAAAAACCCCGGAGGATCACCTTCGGGGTTTTTATAATGCGCATTTCACTACAGCAAACCATCAGCGATACATGGTCCGGATCTCAAACAGTAACCAGAGCCCGATGAGGGAACCGACAATGGACCCAGTTGCGCCAGAGCCATACCCGAAAATGAGATCGATGATTGCAGCGAGAATCGTAAGTACCACACCGTAGAAAAGGAAATTCCACCCTTTCTTCTCACGCTTTGTGAGAGGCTTATAGGCAAGTAATTCCAGAAGCGCAGTGAGTAATCCTGCGAGCACCACAATCGCCCACGAAAGCTTCGTGATACCTCCACTGTAAAAGGAGAGCGAGATGACAGACATAAATGCACCGGCAGAGAGAAGGCCGAGAATTCCCATGATGCCGAAAATGAGAGCCGCCCACGGCACAATACTCACAAGGCCAAGACGAACATTCTCCGGGAGATGAGGAGCTTTTGTAAAAACCGGTTCCAGCGTGCGCTCGAGCGCAGCCATCTTTTTCACAGTTTCTGCATGGAAATCTTGTGCCATGGAAGAAAAGGGGGAGGAATACGAAACAGGATATACGCATGCCCATCCGATCACCACTGGCGTCCTGTATAGATCATGTCATAGAAAAAGGAACCCGTCCGCCGAGGCGGACAGGGAACCTTGATGCTTGCAAACTCTGAGGAGTGGCAAGCGAAGGCTCTGATTCCTTCCTGCAGGACTTCGCTGCGTGGTGCCATGCAGCGGCTGATAGCGGACAAAGCCGCTCGCTCAAGTCACAGAGAAAGGAACTACTCTGAGTGTAGATTCTCCATGCACACTGTCCAGTAAACATAACAATATCTTTACGCCACCCATCGCATCACTGCCCACGCCATCCACCCCAAAAGTAATGGATAGAGAGCAAACAAATAGGTAGCAGATATGAGGCCCGCCTGACGCATGGCACTGAAAAACCCGTGCGCCGAAGCACTCTCCAGAAAACCGTACCAGGTCATGATCCCGAGAACACTCGCCAGCACATTGAGAATAATTGCACCAATGAGGACGGTATACCCGGCCGCGGCGACTGCGAGGAATGTATGGGACATAGGTGTATCCTACTCTCCAATCACTCTATGGACATCCAGCGCACCGCAGCGGCGATCATGGCAAGTCCCGATTCCGCAGAAGCGAGTCTCCGGCAGATGAACATGCCGTGGTTTATGACGCCGTTTTTTCCGACACTTTTGCAGGAGGCAAATCTGAGCACATGTGATCGGACGCTTATCGAACAATTTGCCCGCGACGGCTATGCGATCATTGATGCGGAGATCCCGGATCTTGATGCCGTATGTACACGCCTGATCGCAGATCTTGCGCCGAAGTATGGAGGAGTCGGACGGATCCAAGACGCCTGGAAAGCCAATGCCGACGTAAAGATGCTCGCAACTCTGCCAAGTATCGACCGCGTACTCAGGCTCTTCTACCAGCGCGACCCTATCCCCTTTCAGACACTGAACTTTCCCGCGGGAACCGAGCAGCACACCCACAGCGACACCGTGCACTTTCACAGCGTGCCGCATGGCTTCATGTGCGGCGTGTGGATAGCACTACAAGACATCGGTGAAGACTGTGGCCCGCTCCATGTCTACCCCGGAAGTCACAGGATGCCTGCATGGGACTTTCACGATCTCGGACTTCCTTCAGGCCGAGAATCCTACGCGCGCTACGAAGACTGCATGGAAGCCTATGTACAAGCCGCGGGACTCAAAAAGCACATTGTTACTATGAAAAAGGGCCAGGCGGTGATCTGGGCGGCAACACTGCTGCATGGCGGTGAGCCAATCACGAAAATAGGCAGCACACGCCACAGTCAGGTAACGCACTACTACTTCTCTGACTGTCTCTACTACACGCCTATGAATTCCGATCCGTACATCGGAAAGATGCACCTCAGAACTATCACCGATATACGCACCGGACAGCCTGTGCCTAATCGTTATGGAGGAAAGATCATTTCCGCAGTTCCGGAACCGGTGACTCCTGTACAGAATGCGACAGTTGCTTCAAAGCATGTACTGAAAAGGCTTCTGGAGAGAGCGAGGAGAATGATGGCTCGTTAGTTCTTCCTCCTGAACAAATTCGCAGGATGCCCAGTCTTGCGCCTCCAGTAGAGCCAACCAAGAACAAGAACTCCCCCACCAACAATCGCAATCTTGAGAACGGTTTCGGCGGTATCGATTCCCTGCATAAGGGACTCCATTGCCGAAAGTCCCGTATATCCGATCAGCATGAACGTGAGATTGCGCAGGTAAAACCCGCCGTAGGTCGCAAGGAGAAACGTACGCATGCGGATTTTGAGGATGCCGCAAAGAAGGGAGATCGGTGTAGAGGGCATCACGGGGATGGAGCGCAGGAAAAGAAGCATCAATTCATCACGACTCGTACCATTGAAGCGCTCACCAAATCGTTCGAGATCATCATGATCCACACCGATATACTTTCCGAAGCGCGGAACCGCAAGATCCTCAAGCTTGTCTCCAAGCACGTAAAAAAGCCACGCACCGAATGTCTTTGCGAGAGTTGCCAGAGCGCAGATCCAGAGAAGATAAACAAATCCCAGTTGCTGCGCGGTAACCACACTCCCTGCGAGTATGGAAACAAGCGGCGATGGAATTGGAGCAACAACCTCCTCAACCACCCCACCGATAGTTACATACAGGGGAAGCGGTACCGCCTGCGCCATGTGTGTGAGCCACGCAATAATATGTTCAATCATGCGGAGGGATAATTACAGAGAGAGTGCGGAAGGGCAATGTCCTTACTACTTCCCCTCACCTTTGATCTTTGCATCAATCTTTCGCGCCATCAAAAGGAGTTGCTCCTGGATATCCTTAGGAATCGCATTCCAATGGGTGTCCGTCAGCGCACCAAAAGTGGCATACAGGAATACGGCATTGCAGTGCATAGTCCTCCTCTTCACCAGCTCATAAAGCTCGGGAAGTGGGATCGCCCGGAGATCACCAAGCGTCTTGATGCCGAGTGGCCACAGCCACTCTCGGCACTTGGGCCCAAAGTTCAGCAGATCCTCGACTGGGGTGCTATCCGGCTGCATGACAATACGTCAGGAATTGACGCCTGATGCAATATACACCTGAATACCACGTCATTTGCTTTGACAGCTCTCAGAGACGGGCAGAATCTGTATGCATGAAGTATCTCCATTTTTCTCTCATTGTTCTAACTGCCGTACTGACGGTTTCCGGCGCAAGTTTTTTTGCGACCACTGCCTCAGCCACCCACTCCTGGAGTGGCTACCACTGGTCTCGCTCCGCTAACCCCTTCACAGTGAAGCTTGGTGATAATCTCACCGCCTCCTGGGATCCATATCTTGCGACAACGTCGACAGATTGGACAGCATCATCTGTCCTCAATACGGCGATTGTCACCGGTCAAGGACGCAAAAATTGCCGTGCAACGAACGGACGCGTGGAAGTGTGCAACGCAAAATACGGAAGCAACGGATGGCTCGGCATCGCTCAAGTATGGGTGAGCGGCAGCCACATCACACAAGGGGTTGTGAAGCTCAACGACACATACTTCTCTACTCCGTCCTATAATACGCCAGCATGGAAGAACCTTGTCATGTGCCAGGAAGTCGGACATGCATTCGGCCTTGATCATCAGGATGAGGATTTCGGCAACGCAAATCTAGGCACGTGCATGGACTACTCAAATGATCCAACGCCGAACCAGCACCCGAACGCTCACGACTACGAGCAACTGGAAACCATCTATGCTCATCTCGACACGACGACCACGCTGGCAGCTGGTGCAGGAGCCGGCAACGGACAGGACGTCGATGTCTCCGATCCTCCAGCCTGGGGCAAGGCCATCGAGCACGACAGTAAGGGCAGGGCCTCCAAGTATGAAAAGGATCTCGGAAACGGCCGCAAGGTCCACACGTTCGTGATCTGGGCGGACTGATCCCGTCGGTACTTGTTTCAGAGAAAAGGAGGACGTACAGTGCCCTCCTTTCTTATGCGCAAAGCTCTTGTCCTTGGTGCAGGCCTCATCGGCGGACCCATCGCAGTAGATCTTGCGAGAAGCGGCAATATCGAAGTGACGATTGCGGATATCAGTGATGAGGCACTGGAAAAAACGCGCCGCCTCTTTATGCGTGTAGGGACGGGAACAGATGTCACCATGAGCTCCTTTCAGAACAATGCAATGATGCGGCGGCTCATACATGACCAAGACATGGTCGTAAGCGCGGTCCCAGGTAGTCACGGGCTCTCCGTACTGCGATCGGTACTGAACGAATGCAAGCCTGTTGTGGATATATCCTTTGGCGGACACGATCCCTTTAGCGAGTGCGATGCAGATGCAAAAGCCGCAGGAGTCCCAGCTGCAGTCGACTGCGGGGTGGCACCCGGCATGTCGCACATGCTCATCGGCAAGGCTTTGCAATCACTCACGCACATCGACTCCGCGCGCATCGACGTTGGTGGACTTCCCATGGAACCGAAACCCCCGCACTTCTACAAAGCACCGTTTGCTCCTGCAAGTGTCATCGACGAATACACCCGATCTGCGGGATTCTTGGAGAATGGAACCGTACGGTACACAGAACCACTTTCCGAGATACAGGAAGTGGAGATTCCCACGGCAGGCACTTTCGAAGCATTCCGATCCGACGGCCTGCGCACACTCCTCCGTACCATGCAGGGCGTACGCAATTTGAGTGAGTGGACTCTCCGGTACCCAGGGCATCTGGCTCTCATGAAATCCATGAGAGATGCAGGCGACTTTAACGAGGATAATCTCACCTCCACACTTCTTGCCCTTAAAAAGGAGTGGGAGCTTGGAGATGACCCTGACCGTACCATCATGCGCGTCACCGTAGACGGTTGGAACGGGGCGACACCCATGCGCCATAGCTGGATGCTCAAAGATGAGAAAACCGCAGGCATCCACTCGATGGCACGCACGACAGGATCGACTGCGGCTCTCGTCGCCCGTCTCATCCTCGATGGAAAACTCTCTGCTCCCGGCATCATCGCCCCTGAGCAGATAGGCGCGAACAAGCAGTGGATGGATTTCATAATGAACGGTATGGAAGAACGCGGCATCCACTACAGCTACTCTGTCGGCGGAGCGCAGGAGCTTAAAGAAAAACTCCCTCCTACTGAACCCACAACAATAAGCTCTTTAGGTACTCTGTCTTCCACCTTCGCCCTGCCGGGCTCGGGCGGACAGGCCGGATGAATCTGCATCACTCAATCCAAAGCAACAGACTTTTTAAGTACTCTGTTTCGGGATGAAATAAGTTCACCGGATGATCGATAGCCAATCTGTGACGCTGGAGAATGCGCACCGAACGCTTCGCCTGCCTCGCTGCATGGAAAACCATCGTCTGGAATGTTGCGGAGTCCATCTGGTACGAACAGGAACATGTCAGGAGCAATCCCCCCTCCTTGGGAAGCGTCTGCATGCCGAGACGGTTAAGGTCGCCGTACGCTTTTTTGGCGGGCTCGAGGTCAGCACTGCGCTTCGCAAACGCCGGCGGATCGAGAATGATGAAGTCGTACGCTCGGGGTTTTGGCGAACGCCGCAGAAAGGTAAAGACATCCTCGGCATACGATCCAAATCGCTGCGCATCGACGCCGTTCATCGCCATGTGTGTGTCTGCCTGGGCCAATGCATCTTTGTCATAATCGATGGCATCTGCTGCAACCGCTCCGCCGAGGAGCGCGGACAAAGAAAATCCTCCGACGTAGCTGCAGCAGTCCAACACTGTTTTTCCTTTGGCAGTACTGCGGACAAGCGAGCGCATCTCGCGCTGATCCAGAAAGAGTCCAGTCTTCTGGCTTCCAGAAAGTGTAATCAGAAATTGCATGCCACGCTCCGTCACGGGAATCGTCGCTTCACCGCTACCAAAGATCCATCCCTCTTTCTCCGGTAATCCTTCTTTCTTCCGTGCGGATCCTCCGGATTTTTCGAAAATACCTAAAGGGCTACATGTGGCTTTCAGCGTATCAATGACCATATCGCGCATGCGATCCATGCCGAGCGTGGTGAACTGCACCGCAAGGATGGAATCGTAACGGTCAACGACAAGCCCGGGGATGCCGTCACCTTCAGCGTTGATCAAGCGATAGGCTGTCGTATCTTCGCGGGAGAAAAACTGCTCACGCAGGGCAATCGACTGCCGGATATTTTGCTGCAATGCATCGAGTGGATCTCCTTCCACAAAAGAAATGGCACGACCGGAGATGTACGCCTTGCTGTTCCAGTGCGCAAAGCAGAGAAAATCCCCCTTCGAGCTTCGCACCTCCACAATCGCTCCATCTTCACACGACGGATTTCCATCCACCGCCGACCGGAAGATCGCGTGGTGGTGATTGCGCAGGTGAACGTCGGCCGCAGGCCTGAGGGTAATGATGGGATATTTCGACATCAGCAGTAGCCTAGCGAAGTGTGCTACACTTCGCCCGTAACTTTCCCCCATATGTTCATGTGCAGCTTGCAAAAATTCCTGAGAACATCCGATTCTTGGTCGCTTCTCGTACTACGCCTCTTTGTAGGTGGCATCATGCTCCCTCACGGACTTCAAAAACTCGGCCTTATGGGTGATGGCAGCTGGTCAGGAACCATGGGCTTTCTTACAGGAAGAGGGATCCCTGCTGTTATTGCCGCTCTCGTCATCATCGGGGAATCTGTTGGAGCACTTTCCCTCATCCTCGGTTTCCTCACGCGCTTCTGCGCCGCTTCCATCTGTATCATCATGATTGGCGCCATCGTCCTCGTGCAAGCGAAGAATGGCTTCTCAGCAGGCAACGGAGGATTTGAGTACCAGCTGCTCTTTGTAGGTACTTCGCTCGCTCTCTCGCTCGCAGGTGGCGGCAAGTGGAGCATTGACCGCATGATAGCAAAATAGGCTTTCAGAGCACTTTAGCTAAAGGGAAATCACATACAGTTCGATTTCCCTTTTTGGTAAATTGCAAATGAAGTGAAATTATGCTATTATATCAGTAATACCAACCTCCTTTTTATGAAGCTCTTCTCCAATCAGAGAAGCATCTCCGCCTTCACGGCAGCCTTCGCAGGGCTTTGCGTCTATTACAGCGCACTCCTGCTTCAGAGCACCGGACATCTGGCATCGCTTCTTCCATAACATCCTCGAATCGAATGTAAAACGTAGAGACGTCCGCCTGAGGCGGACGTCGGCTACAATGTGTATATGTCTCTGATCGAATACCAGCGCACCATCCTTGCAGATGCAGTTCGTAACCACGCGTTTGGGGATGCACTCAAAAAACTGATCGTCCCGGGAAAAACCACAGTTGCCGACATCGGTGCTGGGACGGGTTACCTCTCTTTTCTTGCACGCAAATTTGGGGCGAAGCAGTGCTACCTCTATGAGGTATCGGAACTCAGTGACATCAGCAGAGAACTTGCAAAAGAAAACAGCATCACGGGTTGTGAGTTCATTCACAGGCACTCCATGGACGTAAAGAACCCTCCAAAGGTAGATCTCGTGATCTCCGAAACCTTCGGCAACTTTGCCCTAGAAGAATCCATCATCGGGAACCTGAACGACGCGAAGAGATTTTTGAAACCCGATGGAGTAATCACACCGATGAACCTGCGGCAATACGTCGCTCCCGTCATCACCGATCGTCTTCAGCAATCCATCGATACTTGGTCAGACATTGCCGGAGATTTCGCATGGAATGCCGCACAGCAAACCGCGATGAACAACATGTACGTGAAAGAAATCCGCCCCGAAGACCTCCTCAAAGATGGGGCGCAGGAATGGGACAGCATGGATTTCACAAAGCACAACAAAGAAATCCGCCATGCCTCCCTCCTGTGGAATGTGGACAAACCAGCAACCCGTAACCAGCAACCCGTAACTATTTCCGGCTTTGCCCTCTGGTGGGAATCGGACCTTGCTCCAGGCATCACTCTTTCCACGAGCCCCTTTGAAAAACCAACGCACTGGCAGCAGATCTATCTGCCACTGCTTGAGCCACTAACAGTGAAATCAAACGAAACGCTGGAACTGATTCTGGATGTCGATAGCCGCTACGATGTGCGGATCAATGTGGAGTGGAAGACAACGGTGAAAAATGCACAGGGAAAGGTTGTGAAAGCTTTGAATCAGGATATGAGGAGGGGTTTCCTCTCATAGTCGGCGAGGCCCCGCGCGCGCGGGGGGGGTGTTGCGGCAGGTGGAGGAGAGTTGGCGCGCGGTGCGTTTTCTTTCGCCCTTTCTTTGTCGGGCAGACAAAAGAAAGGAGATACTGAACTCAAACATCCAATAGATTAATGCTGAAATCCACCCCCTTGCCTATCTCCCCTGCCCTATGCGGAGACTGCTACAGAGTTAGTAGTTGTCACCTCTGCGAACGACGATCGAACATGTGCAGAAATCAGTTTCTGGAGACTCCCACCCACACAACGCAAAGACGCATAGGCAGGGCAGATGCGCTGAATAGATCCTGCCAAAGAACTTTGATCCGGATAATAGGGTTCAACTTGTCCCATGCGCTCTACAAGCACAGAGAGCCAATCCATAACAGAACTAGCTCCTGCAAGCTCAGGATGCTGTTCAAAAAAAGATATGACGGTTTGTAATGAGCCCAATAAGCGCTCGAAATCCTGCAATGTTCCCTTGGGAGGAAATTTAGCCTTAAGTTGTTCCATGCGTTCAATCTCATTTCTGAGATCTTGCACCAGATAGCCAAGCATCTCTTCGGGAGTTCTCGTATCATCATTAGTTTCAATACTCATATTGAAATATTAACATTTAAAATTATTTTGTCAAATTTAGCTTCTAATGGTGATAATGTGTTCCTTTAGCAATTTCCTGAGCACGGTACAGCTGCTCCAAAAACACCACTCGGCACAGTTCATGCGGCAGCGTCATTGCACTGAGTCGCAGTAGCCGATTTGCTTTCTTCCGCACAGCATCGTTCAATCCATATGCCCCACCAAGCACAAAAGTAATTGCATCACCGCGATCTTTTGCACCCTGCAATTCTTTTGCAAAACCTTCCGATGTCATCTCTTTTCCCCGTTCATCGAGAACCCAAACCAATCCGCCTCTTTTCTCCAGTGCGGTAATGATCCGCTCAGACTCCTCTTCCCTCTGTTTTTCCGGATCACGCGCTTTGCCGGCAGGTAATTCTACAATTTCAAATTTCAGGGAATGTTTGAGTCGACCAATATAATCCTCACACGCTGCTGTCGCCCAGGAAAATTTGAGAGAGCCGATGGAGAGAAGGGTGATGTGGTGCATGAGGGAAATTCTCATACCTACACTTTCCTCTGCAACACCGCCACCGTCTCTATATGCGACGTGTGCGGAAAGAGGTCGACGGGCTGTACGGTTCGCAGATCGTAGCCATCTTTGAGTATTGCCCCGAGATCGCGAGCGAAGGTCGCTGTGTTACAGGAGACATAGACCAATCGCTCGGGCTTATGGGCAAGTACTCCTGCAAGAGCCTTTGGGTGCATCCCCGCGCGCGGCGGATCGACGATGGCAACCGTAAACTTATGCTTCCCGCTCGGAGAAAGCTGATCGCCGATTACCTGCTCCATGCGGCCTTTGTAGAAGCTGATATTGCCGATGCGGTTTTTGCCGGCACTCCGTAGAGCATCTTCCACCGCTGTAGGATGGCTCTCCACCCCTACGACTTTGTTGGCGAACCGCGCAACGTACTGGCCGATGGTTCCCATCCCGCAGTACGCGTCGAGCACGGTATCTTTCTGCGTGACTTGGGCTCCATCCACAATCGCCTGGTAAAGCTTTTCTGCACCAAGAGTATTGGTCTGGAAAAACGAGAATGGCGAAATCTCAAACGAGAGATCGAAGAGCCGCTCGGTGATAGTGGGCTTCCCTACAAGGCAGTGGACTTTCGGCTCCTCGGGCTTGTCATTGAGACCGAGATTTTCGATAACGAGAAGGGACTTCAGCCCCGAGCGACCGGCAAAGCGCATGAAGTGCTGAAACACAGGCTCCAATTCTTTTTTCCGGCCCTTCACGGTAAACGCAATCATGGATTCACCGGTATGCACACCACGCCGCAGAAGAAGTGTACGGAGCAATCCCTTGTGCGTCTTGGGGTTATGTACGGGCAATTTTGTATCGGTCATAAAACGACGCACATCACTGAGGAGCGCGCCGATCTGCTCATCGTAGAGATGACACTCGGCGATAGGGAGCACCGTCTGCCACTGACCAGGCTGGTGAAAGCCGATCGTGGGACCTTCATCGAAATAAATCCTCTTGCCGGCGGTTTCCTCTGTGCGCATGGAAGAGTATCCGAAGGAGAGCTCCAGCTTGTTTCTGTAGTGAAACACCTGCGGACTCGGGATGATTTTGAGCACTCTTCCGGGAAGATTTGCCCGCACACTTTCATCCACCGGAGTAAGGTGTAAAAGCGTCTCGCGGACGATCTCCTCTTTGTAGGCAATCTGCCGCTCATACGGAAGGTTTTGCCACTGGCACCCTCCGCACTCGTGGAAATGCTGACAGCGCGGCATGACTTCATCTTTGGCCTTCCGGATGATCTTTTTCACCTTGGCCTCGGCACTATTGCCACGGAATTTGGTGATGACGATCTGCACCTGCTGACCGGGAATAGTACTAGGTATAAACACTGCACATTGGCCGATTCTGGCAAATCCATCACCTCCAAACGTCAGCTTTTCGATTGTGACCGTATGCTCCTGCCCTGGGTAGACAGCAGGAGGGGTTTGGCCAGGAGAAACGGCTATTGGAGCTATTCCGCTATCTTGATCGTCAGATACAGTCATATTTGACATTTAAATAATATTATTGTATAAAGTATCTCCTTTTTACGCACACGTGAGAGCAAAACTCCTCGCCATCCTCATAGGCCCCCTGCTCCTCTCCAGTACCGCTCACAGCGCGACCTATGCGAGCATAGCAAGAAACATTCCGGTAGCAAGCACAGGAACCTTCTGGCAAGGAAAAATCGGCTCCTCGCCCTCCGTGAAAAAGCAGACCTCCCATCCGTTCTTAGCTTCAGTAAAACGCACGGCTCTTCGGCCACGGAGTAGCCGCAAAGTGCTCGTCGCTCAAGTCGCACCGACTCCCAACCCAGCAAACCCAGCAAACGCAGCAAACCTCGTCCCCTCACTTCTCCCCATCGTCGATCAGCCCGATATTCGTGAACGTGAGAAGATTATCGCGAACGAAGTCTTCCGTCTTATGCCCGCAAAATGCGTAGCCGCCCTGAAAAGTTTCTACGTCCGCTACGAACCAGATGCTCCGCGCGGCCTTGCAGGGAAAGAAAATATGATTGTAAAAGGAGGGCTCCCCGAAATGGAATTCCGTGCACTGCTTGTCCATGAGTTCGGACATGTTATGGATCTCGGCTGCTTGCAGGGCAACAGCTCAGCAGGAACAACATCCTTTCAGGATGGCGGAGAGATGATGTACGCAGATGACCCGAGCGTGGAGTTTTATGGAATCTCGTGGACGGCAGGAAATGTCCAGAAACCCAACGTAAAACCCGAAGACTTTGTGACAGGCTACGCATCATGGGACGTCTTCGAGGATTTCTCAGAATCCCTCACCTACTACGTGTTCCAGCGCGATGCATTTGTGGAGCGTGCCAAAACGAACGCATCCATCGCCGCAAAGCTCCGGTGGTTCGAAACGTATGTGTTTCCAAGCGGAAAAACTATCGCAAAGGGGGTGCACACATGGACAGGAGAAGTGCCGTGGGACAGTACGAAGCTGCCGTATAATTGGTCGCTTACACGTTGATATCTGCATCTATGGATTCACTAGAACAAATCCGCACATTGGCTGATCGCATCGCACAATTTGAATTGGTCCAATGTGACATCAGACACGAAGCATTGATGACTACGGAAGATGGCCTTTCCGCAGAACGACCTTTTATGCTCCTGCTAGAATGCCCACAATCTGTAGCGAACAGGCGGCCAGCCTGCCCACATCAATGCACAGAGGTAAGCGATGCTATGCCAGCATTAGCATATGCGCTGCAACCCCACGTAGACGATTTTGGCGAACTCCAACAACTGTTAAATCAATACGCAGTTGACACTATTCGCAAGGGTGAGCTCGACAATCTGATACGACACGAACGAACGTCTCTATCCATTCTTATGAATGAGTACTGCGGCTCAGTTGAGATTATAGAAGGAAATACTGAGCCCCTGATCGCAGAGCATCGCGCCATCGTCTCTCGTATGCGCCATTTCAAAGACAAACTACTCGATGCCGCAACAACAGTATTGGCATTGAGCCATCCAAAAAAGGCTAACTAGCCTTCGTTATAGCTATGGCCGACAAGCAGCAGAAAGGCATAAGCTATAAACTACCATCATGTCCCGCTATCGCGTATTGCTGGCTCTCTGGCTCCTCACGGATATTGCTGTGTTCGTTGCGGCATACGCCGCTGCGTACTTCCTCCGGGTTGGGCCGATCCTCTCGACGGATTTTCCGCTGGGAAAGTACATCCTCTGTGCAGCTCTTGCAGCACCGGTGACGATTGGAGTGCTCGGTACTACACGTACATTTGCTCTCGCCCGCTCTCAGGCAACACTTAGAAATGCCGCCTATATCGCCTACAGCTGCCTTGTAGGAACAGCGCTTTTCACTCTCGGCTACTATTTCCTGTTTGAATCCTTCTTTAGCCGTCTGCTCCTTGCCTATGCATTTGCACTCAGCACACTGGCACTTCTTGCGTGGCACATCATCTTCCAATGGATCCTCCGCTCGGTACTGCGCCAGGATCCACCGGCATTCCCTACCCTCATCGTCGGTGTCACACGCGAATCGCGCGCACTCATTGGCACGCTGAATGCATCGCGCAATCCTCTGAAGCCCGTTGCCATTCTCGATGGCCGGGGCGTGAGTGATAAGGAGATCGCAGGAGTCCCCGTCCTCGGCAAGCTCAATAAGCTCGAGGAGGTTTTAGTACAAAAAAACATTTCCCATCTCATTCAGTGCAGCGACATGGAGCAATCTCTCAATCTCCTCTCCGCCTGCCGGAACCTCGGCATCACGTTTATGGTGCTCCCCTCTGTGTTCGGCATCGTGGAACGCGATGAAACGGTGGAATCGCTTGAGGGCATCCCCGTGACTGTTGTACGACCAAAAGGGGGGCGGTGGGGGTGGTTTGTACGATAAGGGTTTGCCTGTTTGCCTGTCTATCCGGCCAACTGGCAAACCAGCAAACTGGCAAACTTTTTTCAATGTTGTGTATCCTGATACCAGTCATGCAAGCCTTCATCCTCGCCGGCGGATTTGCTACCCGTCTGTGGCCGCTTACAGAGACACGACCGAAGCCGCTGCTACCCGTTGCAGGAAAACCGATCCTCACACACCTCGTTGAAAACATTCCAAAGAACATTCCCGTAACCGTAAGTACCAATGCAGCATTTGCGGAATCCTTTCATCAATGGAAACTGACTATTCAGCACCCGCATCTTGAAATTCTCATCGAAGACACGCGAGCAGACGACCATAAACTCGGTGCGCTCGGCGCTGTCGCACAATGGATCGCCGATGCAAAGATTGATGACGATGTTCTTCTGCTGACCGGTGACAACTACATCGGCTTCTCCCTCACTGCCTTCATCGATGCCTATCATGAAGGTATCCCCATGCTTGCCGCACACGACATCGGCGACCTTGAGCGTGCAAAGCAATTCGGCACAGTCATCATGGATATCGATGGAGCCTCCGTCACTGCGTTTGAGGAAAAGCCCCATAACCCCAAATCCACCCTCGTCTCTACGGGCTGCTCCATTATCCCGCAATCCTCTCTCCCTATACTTACGGCATACGCAAAAAACCATCCGGATAATGTCGGTGGAATCTTTGAGGAGTTACTACGCTGCAATGTTCCTGTAAAAGCATTTGTCTTCCGTGAACCATGGTTCGATATCGGCTCCTTTGATGCCTATCTCGCCGCAACCAAAGCAATCGTTGGCAACAATGTCATCACCGGTGAACATTCTCGGATAGAAGGAGGCACTATGCGTGGCAGTGTGGTTATGGGAAAGGGATGCACTGTGCGTAATGCAACACTGGAAAATATCGTTCTCTTTGATGGTTGTGTTATAGAAAACTGTTACCTGAGTGACTGCATCTGCGATGACGGATGTGCGATACGTGGAATCGATCTTCATGGCAAAATGCTGCGGAAGAACACAAAGCTTGTACAGAAAAGTTGACAAACGATCGGGAACACCCGAAAGAACCGGCCAGAATTCTTAATTCTTCATTCATAATTTATAATTTTCCTCTACACTCTTGCGGTATGCGCCGTACTGTTCTTGCCGGCCTGTCCATCTGCGTGCTCCTCGCTGCATGTGGCCGCGTAGCCAATGCACGCTATCAGCTCAGCTTCGATACAACCGATACCGGGCGTCTCACCGAACTCTCCCTCGCTGTCACTCGCGTTATCGAACGCAGGCTCCAAAGTATGGGCGAAGAAGTGCGCAATCTGGACATCGCACAGAAATCCGGAGGGCCCGAGCTTTCCTTTAGAGTCGAAACACAAGCTGCAGCAGATCTTCTCCTCGAAGATCTCACAGAGTCCTTCAAGCTCAGCATCATGCGATCCACTAAGCCAGGAGAGACTGCAACACTGGAATTGGATGCGCATGGAGGATTCATCGACACAGGCGTGTTTGAGCAGCATCTGGAATGGGTCATCGCTTCAGAGGAACCAGATAATCGCGGAAGAATCACCCTGCAATTCACAGACGAAGGGCGCAGTCTTATGCGAAAAGTCTTCAAGCAAAACGTCAACAAGCAAATAGGACTCTTCGTCCGCGGTAAGCTCATCGCCAAGCTCCAAGTGGACACGGCGGAACTCAAAGATGACATCATTATTACCGGTATTCCCAGTAGCGAACTCGCGAGAGTATTCGCCGATGATGTCAACGTAGGTCTTCACGTCACATTCACTCCCCTCCTGTAATCATGTCCAACAATCGTTCCATCGTCTGGCCAGTTTCTACCGGCATCATTGCCGTCCTCGTCGGCATCATTGCTCTTCCGCAGGACATGCGTAGTGGTATCCCACTGCTTGGCCTCCCAAACATTCACTTCGGATTGGATCTGGCCGGAGGTACACAACTGGATTTCCGTATCTCGGAACAGGAAATGCTCGACCAGCGCGCAGCATTGCAGCAGCAAATCGATCAGTGGAAATCTGAAAATGCCTCCGCAGAACGCATCGGCAGTTTGGAGTTGCAGATTGCAGCACTCGACGAGCAACAGCGCAATGTGCTCGAAGCAATTCGTACGGTTCTGGAGCGGCGCATCAACAGTCTTGGTGTCAGCGAAGCGACGATCACTCCATCGGTGATCGGTGATGAAAAGCATCTCCTCGTAGAGTGCCCCGGCGTCGTCGACACGCAGCAATGCATCGCGACTGTGGGAAAGACGATCAAGCTGGAATTCAAAGAGGAGTTTACCGAAGTCACAGCCGAGTACCGCAAAGGCGTGGAAAAGTCCGTAAATGAAGCTCAGCGCAGACTTTCGGAAAGCGGCATTACTCTCGTGGAGCTGGCTCAGGATATGAACGCCAAGCTCGGCGTCGCCTCACTCGGTGAACAGATGTTCTTCAAAGACACGCTCCCAAAAGGACTTGAGGATCTCTGGTCGAGAACTCCCGCATCGGGAGTGCTGCGCAGGGAAGGAACCATCACCGTGCCCGCACAAGATGAGCAAGGTAATCCCACGCAAAGGGAGGTGAGTGGCATCTTCCTCAGTGAGATCACTCGCCCCAAGACGCAAACAGGACGCACCATCAACGAGGCTCCAGCGGCCTTCAGTCTGCTACAAACAAAGGAGAAAGGGGTGACGTACAAGTCTCATGCAAAAACAGATCTCACTGCAGCGACTTCCCCCCGCGTCACTGGGACGCTCCGGAGCATGAAGCCCGGCGAGCTAAAGTCCGTAACCATGGATGATGGATCTAGCCGCATTCTCTTCCTACGCTCGTACTCCGCAGGAAAAGAAGAGGTGAATGTCAGCCACATTCTCGTTGCGTACAAAGGTGCATCACAAGCCAAAGCCTCAATCACACGGACAAAAGAGGAGGCCTTCGCACGCGCTGGCGATCTCCGCAAAAAAATCACGGAAGGCGCAAGCTTTGAGCAAGTTGCAAAGACCTCCTCGGATGGAGAATCTGCTGCAACCGGCGGCAAGATCGATGCTATAACCCGGGGAACCATGCTTCCTACCTTTGAACAAGCAGCCTTCAGCCAGAAGCCCGGAGCGATCAGCGATCCTGTGGAAACGCAGTTTGGCTACCACATCATCCGCACAGAAAGCGCCCCGCGCGCACAGAGCGACCAGGCCGCCTATGAAGAACTGATCATTGCTGCAGACAGCGACGGAGCACGTGCAAATACCTTCCTCGAAAATCTCCGCAGTGGCAACGTGCGTAAAGTGGAGGATGCTCTCAATATCCGATCCATCTTCTTCTCTTTGGAGCCAACGGGCTGGAAGGATACGTCACTCGACGGAAAGCACTTCCGCTCAGCAACAGTAACGCTTGATCCCATCACCAATATCCCCGTCGTTCAGATCATCTTCGACGAAGAGGGTGGCAAAATCTTTGGTGAGCTCACCAAGCGCAACGTCGGCAAGCGTCTCGCCATCTTTGTCGGTGGCGACCTAATCTCTGCCCCTGTCGTACAGGGGGAGATTATGGGTGGAACCGCAGTGATCACTGGTAGCAGCAACTTCGATGAAGCAAGGCTCCTCGCACAGGATCTCAATACCGGTGCCATCCCCGCTCCCATCTTCCTCGCAGGTCAGCGCACGGTCGAGGCAACGCTTGGCGCAGACGCTCTGCGAACTTCACTACAGGCCGGTGCCGTGGGTATCGCCCTTCTCATGCTCTACATGCTCGTGCTGTACCGCTTCCTTGGCGTTCTCGCTGATTGCGCTCTCGTCCTCTACGCCGTTCTCTATCTCGTACTGATGAAGGTTCCCCTCTTCCTCTTCTCGGAACAGTACGTCGTGCTCACGCTTGCAGGTATGGCGGGCATCATCCTCAGTACCGGTATGGCCGTCGACGCCAACGTGCTCATCTTCGAGCGCATCAAAGAGGAGCTGCGCAAAGGCCGCAGCTTCGCACTCGCTCTCGAAACAGGGTTTGAGAAAGCTTGGCCAAGTATCCGTGATGGAAATGTCAGTACGCTCATCACCTGCGCCATCCTCTTCATGATCGGTACGTCGCTTGTGCGCGGCTTTGCCATCACGCTGGGTATCGGCGTCTTCCTCTCGATGTTCACGGCAATCACCGTCACCAAGTGGCTCGCGCGCAGAGTGGCAGCCACGCCGCTTGCAGAGAGGACAGAGCTGTTTGGAGTGAAGAGGATCAATCCGTAATTGCCCCATTTACCTATGGCACATCCTTTCGAGCAATGGCTTTCGTTGGACAGTGACATATGCCCTCCATCCGGACTGGACAGTCTTGAGCCTCTGCGGGATATCGTTCACCGTCAGCATGTCAGAGTTCTTACAGATGATGATAATGATCTGCTAGATGGCCCCCGCTCTCCTATGGGCAATGGTGATTACATCAATCTTGATGACTTACACTCTCATGGTGAGTATGAATTTGTTCTTTTAAATAGTTTAGAACCACCCACAGACAAAACGCAGTAATGGACACTCTCTCCATCCACGACCTTGAGCTCTGGACCCGAATAGGCGTTCCGGATGCAGAGCGTAAAACCGAACAGAAAATGCTCGTGGCGATCGAGCTTATTGGCGATCTCTCTGCTGTAGGAAACTCCGATGATGTCACCCGAGGCATTGATTATGAAGCACTGGTGAATGATGTCCGACTGCTCGCAAAGACAGAACGGAAAACGATAGAACGCCTTGCGGAAGACATCGCGGCAATGATCCTGAAGTCTTACAAACCGCAATCAGTGAAGGTATCTGTATGGAAAGAGCCGTTACCGGGTATACGAGGCGTAAAAGTGACGCTTGCACGGCCTTAGACACAAACCTACCATAGCGATATGGAACGTCACCCAATAATTGGAATCGTCATAGGGGCGGTTCTTGGAGCAAATATGGGAAAGATGATTGGAATGATACTTTGGCTCTTTGTTTGGGGAGATGGTGTGTGGCCTTCAGGAGCAAGTGAAATAGTTCAAGCGATGGATGGAGTTCTTGGTTCAACAATGCTTTCAACGATATTTGCGATTGTGGGAGCAATGGTCAATCGACGTTTTATCCGATGAATATCTTCATCGGCCTCGGCTCGAACATAGAATCGGAAGCCAATCTCCAGAAAGCCGCCGCTATGCTCCGCAGTCACTTCCCCACTATCTGCTTCTCCTCTGTCTACACATCCTCTGCCCGTGAAGTGGAGGATCAGGATGATTTCTTGAATGCTGTTGCTGCGTGCGAAACAGAAAAATCACCCGAGGAAATCCAAAGCATTCTTCGAACTATTGAACAATCCCTCGGCAAAGCCCCACCCTACCGCTTCGGCCCACGTACAATCGATCTGGATCTTCTTTTGTATGGAGATCACATACTCAAAGCCAAAGATCTGACTGTCCCACATCCAAGAATGCACGAACGACGGTTTGTTTTGGAACCGCTCTGCGAACTGATCAACGACAATGCGATGCACCCAAAACTTAAACAATCCTGGCAGGAATTACTCGATAGAGTTCAAGATCAGGAATGCATGAAAATATCTACCGTTCTCTAATAAATGCACCGGAGGGGTTGCGCGCCACGGGGGGTGAAGGGGCAAGCGGAGGGGTGTTGGCGCGCAGTGCGTTTTCTTTGGTACTTTCTTTGTCGCGCAGACAAAGAAAGTACAATGCGAATACCGAGCAATCATGTGCGGTGCTCACTACCATAGATCTATGGAATCCCTCTTCCAATCCCTCCTCAAAGCCATCGGCGAAGACCCCAAGCGCACAGGACTACTAAAAACACCCAAGCGCGCCGCTGAAGCGATGAAGTTTCTCACAAAGGGCTACGACGAAGACCTTAAAACAATCGTAAATAATGCCCTCTTTCCCGCCGAAACCGACGGCATGGTGATCGTTCGCGACATCGAGTGCTACAGCCTCTGTGAGCACCATCTCCTTCCGTTTACGGGAAAGGTGCACGTAGGCTACGTACCCAACAAGCATGTTCTTGGCCTCAGTAAAATCGCCCGCATCGTCGACATGTATGCACGCAGACTGCAGACCCAGGAACGTCTCACACAGCAAATCTGCGACGCCCTCGAAAAGACCCTGAAGCCCAAGGGAATCGCGGTGGTTATGGAAGCCAATCACTTCTGCATGATGATGCGCGGAGTGGAGAAGCAGCACAGTCAGGCTGTCACCAGCACAGTGAAAGGATTGATGAAGAAAGACGAAAAGACGCGGGAGGAATTCCTTCGTTTAATCGGTCGTTAAACATCTACCGTAGAGACGTACCTTTGGTACGTCTTATGAATATCACACCGCCAATACCTTCGGTCCCTCCATGTACTTTTCCCGTGTTTCGGCGGCGACCTTTGCTATAGCCAGATTGACCTCTGATGAAAGCTCAATACCCAGTTGCTGTGCAACTTCCTGTACCTCCTGTGCATCTATTCTTCCGCTCTCAATCGCGAAAGCCCAGAGATCATTTTGCGCAGCAATGAATGTGTCATTGAACATATATCCCGTTTGATCAGCTTGCTTTGCAAGGTCATCTGTAGAGAGCTTCCCCTGCTCTATGCCATCGATCCACACCGCATTCTGCAGATCCTCCACGTTGCCGGTTTCTGTAAGTACAGTGTTCCAGAGCGCTTTGTGATTGGCCTGGATGCTTTCGGCGATGTCCTTGCCTTCACCATACACAGCCGCAGGGCGATCTCCACGGTCATATCCTGTGACATCAATGACGTGCGTTTCGGTATCTCCTTCCAGAAGCACCGTATCGTCCGTCACTTCCTTGCCATCCACGATGAGCGCAGCAGCATTGCCCGTCTTGAGCTCCACCTGATCCGTGTGCCGCACTTCATGCACCAAAATACCCTCCAGATCCTGCTTTTCACCAGCGGCAACCTGACCGGCACTCACGTAAATCTCAGAAACCTCACCGCCTACAGGAGCCATACCCCCTACACCCGGTGCCAGATTAGCTACCTGCACGCTGCCGTACTCCGCCGCAAGAGGCGCGATAACATTCTGACGTGCAGTCAGAGCATTGCGGATAGCAGACGCCGTACCGCCAGTCGCATCGACGATGCCCTGCTGTACTTCAATCTGCAGTAACTGCAGCTCTTTTTCGATCTGCTTTTCCATCTGTCCAAGTGTCGTAGAGTACGCTGTAGCCCTCTGGAGCCTCTCCTCTGCGGACAGGATTGCCATAGGCTCGGGATTCTCTGCCAGTGCGAGTGCGCTTCTGTTCATGCGCACAGTGTGCATGGCATGCAAATCCGTATACACATGTAGTTACATGAATTGTGCCAGAGCTATTTTTATCTCTTAAATAAGCCAAAATTACGTTCCTATCGAAGTCAGGAAATTCTCAATTTCCTGCCCCGCGTTGTCCCGCGCATGCGGGACGAAGTGGGGTCAATTTACATCCTCTTCTCGTACACCAAAAACGTATACGCCGGCTGCCCGCCTTCTGCTTCATGCTTCTCACAACTGATCTCGGCCCAGTGCTCCGGATGAAACTCCGGAAAGTAAGCATCACCCTGAATGGTTGCATGCACGCGCGTGAGATAGATGCGGTCTGCTTTCTCCAACGCTTCGCGGTAAATCTCCCCTCCTCCAATGACAAAGATTTCTTCAGCATTTTTGCAATCTGCAACCTGCAATGCCTCGCCGAGTGAAGCAACAACGTGACATCCTTCTGCCGTATATTCCTTCTGCCGTGTAATCACGATGTTCGGTCGCTTGGGAAGTGGATGCCCGATGGACTCATACGTCTTTCTCCCCATGATCACGGGCTTCCCCTGTGTCATGCGTCGGAAGTACTGCAAATCCGCAGGGATATCCCACGGGATCTCACCATTGCTTCCAATGACATTATTTTCCGATGCCGCTGCTATGAGGGAGATGCGCATATTTGTATTCTAGATCAAAAATGGTTGGAGATTTTCGACATATAAAAACCCCGCCAAAGGCGGGGATTCGAGCACCTATAGTGCATTCGTCGAATTGCTAATCGTATACACAGTGTACGATTGTACACTCGTACATGTCAAGGCCGCTTGTTACGGTTCTACATGCCGCCGTTGTGGGGCGGGCATGGTGCATCCGTCGAATTGCTAATCGAACGGATGGGGGTTTAAGTCCCCTCCGCTCCACCAACCGGCGGCACTAGACCGCAATCGGCGCCTTAATACTCGGCTCCGGGTCATAATTCAGAATCTCAAAGTCCCCGAAGTGGAAATCAAAGATGGATTTCCTGTCCGGATTGATCTTCAGCTGCGGCAGTGCCTTTGGTTGGCGTAATAATTGCAAGCGAGCCTGTTCAATGTGATTTTTATACAGATGCACGTCGCCGAACGTATGAACGAAATCCCCGACCTCCAGTCCGCAGACCTGCGCCACCATATGCGTCAGCAGAGAATAGGAAGCGATATTGAAGGGAACACCAAGAAACACATCGGCACTACGCTGATAGAGCTGGCAGCTGAGTTTGTTGTCCGCAACATAGAACTGAAACAGACAATGACATGGAGCCAGTGCCATTCTGCCCTGCTCCACATTCGCCTGCGGGCCTATAGACTCATCTGGAAGATCTGCAGGGTTCCACGCAGAGACAATCAGGCGGCGAGAATGCGGCCGCTTTTTGATCTGCTCAATCACTTCGCCCACTTGATCGATCACACGTCCATTCGGCCCCTCCCACGCCCGCCACTGCTTTCCGTAGACCGGACCCAAGTCTCCTTTTTCCGTTGCCCATTCATCCCAGATCGACACACCGTTTTCCTTGAGATAACCAATGTTTGTGGAACCCATCAAAAACCAGAGCAATTCATGGATAATCGCACGGGTCGAAAGCTTCTTCGTTGTGAGCATGGGGAATCCCTTGCTCAAATCAAACCGCATCTGCGCGCCAAAAATGCTATAGGTACCCGTCCCCGTGCGGTCGTCTTTGACGGTGCCGTTGTTGAGGATATGCTGCAGTAAATCCAAGTACGCTTTCATATGCTCTACGATACCTTCGTCGTCGCAAAACGCCCACTGAAAATCCGGGGTCTTTTTCTCCAGATGATTGCCACTATCACCATTTGGGCAACGCTACCTGCGGTCATCTGTATTCATTGCGTCATATGGCTCTATCAAGAGATCTATTTTTCCATATATGAAATCCCAAAAGCGCACTTCAGAGATTTCTGCATTATCGACAGACATAAATTGCGCAAATTGAATTTTTTCCAAAAATGCGGATGTGTCTACTGCGGATACGCCAATGGAGTTGCCGCGTGGATCAAAGTCGTCGGGAACCGTACAGAGGTCTACTCCTGTGCCATCAAACACAGTGTCCACAAGGAAGGGTAGGAGCATCAGAAAGAGTTCTTTCATTACGAGCAATTTCAGTAGGAAAGTCGCTCCCAAAGCCGTTAAGATAACTTGACATTTTAACATAAATAATCATAATATTTTCATGGAATACCCGATTGCTGTCAGGGCTGTACATCGCGAAAAACATCCTTTTGAGCCATGCGAAAATTCCTTCGATCTCATTCGACATCCGTTGGGCATAGAGTACGTTCGTCGATTTCTTGCGGAGCAGCAAGCAATGATCAAAACACGATGTAAATATATTTATACTGGATCTTGTTCTGTTAGTCCGCATTACGGAATGCTTCCTGAGATCAGTCAGCTCTTTACCGGAGTGACTCTATCGGAGAAATATTTCGAAGACATGACCTATGATGCAGATATTTCATGGAAGAGAATTCAAGCATTATACACCAAATTTACTCAAGATATTGAATCTGGAGAGTTTGCAAAATTTCTTCTTTCGGCTCCGTGTAAAGATTGGCGGACGGAATACTGTTTCGATCGTCAGAAAATTGTCGGAAAAATCGACTGGATCAAATCCAGTATCGACAACCTGTTTGCTCGCCTTACCGATTTACATCAACAGCTTGCTACTATTAGCAAGCGTCATCGTCTCGTGGCAAACATGCCTGACGACAGCGATTCAAAAAGCGATAAAATTCTCCATATAGAGTACGTAAAAAGAATAAGAGGTGCCGGAATGATTCACGAACTGGAAAAGGAATTTTTTGAGTTAGTCAGCGTTGGGTACAGTGAAACAATGGATAATCCTTCCACAGGAGCAAGTGGAGGGTTCTGAGTGTTACTCTCTACAGATTTTTTTGGAATTCAGTTGTCTACGGATATCCCAATAACCGATATCCAGATACCCGAATTACTTCCTCCCTGCATACCTCCACGCCATCTCAAAGATCTGCCGCTGCGTCTCGGCCACTTCCTTACTTTCGATGATCACTCCGAAGACCTCTTCGCCATGCCCGAAGGAGCAGATGGCGACCTTGTGATCGTAGATATTGATCTCATTGCGGAAGTCGAAGTCCTTTGCTGGAACAAGGCGGATCTCGCGGAGCTTCTGACGGTCTTCCCCGTGCACTTTGCGTCCGGCGATGTCATCCGGCGCAATACCACGCAGATGGATTCCACGCTTCACACGAGCCGCTACGTACTCCTCGTCGTACCCCGGCCAGAACTGGCGTACGGCTGCGGAGTTTGCGAAGTTCAGAAGCTCGCCACTCGCCATGAGCGTATCTTCGTAGACCTTGCGCACACCTTCCCATCCTTCGAAGAATCGTACGTGGGGACTGCGGTGCTTTGCCCCCTGCAGAGAACGCAATTCAGGAAGAACGCGTTCCAGAGATTCGGCATTCTTCCGTGCCTCGATACTTAAGTACTCTGGCGCAACCGGCGCGTACCACTTTGACCGCATTTTGCGCTCCATCGTAAACATCCCCTTTTGCACCATTTCTTCCAGCGCATTGTAGCTCGTGATGCGATTGAGCTTGCTGAGCTTGGCGTACTGCGATGCCGGAGCAGATCCGAGTGAAAGGCCAACGAGATAGAGCTGTGCCTCTTTTTCATCGAGACCGATGCTTCTGAGAATGGGGAGGAGAGAACGATGCATACAATGGGAAAATAGAGAATTACGAAGGACATTTGCAGTATAGCAATGTGTTATAAATTTTTACAACAGTATTGATTATCAAGAGATACATGATGAACTGTTCATGAATTTTTTCTCACCAAATAGACAAAAACATGCATATCAGTTCTGTAGAAAAACAATGCAACAGAGTAATTTTCGTGCTCATACATACAGTTGTTGCATGACTGCATACAGTTGCACACTCGCTTGCGAATTCTCCATTTTCAATTTTCTTCCAAATACCTCATATGAACCCAGTCACCTCCACTCTCAAAGACGCTCTCGTCGCCGATGCGAAGTTTGCCCGCGCCGGAGCAGATCTCGAGTTCACCCCTGCGATGAAGACCAAAGCCGATGTCATCGCGTTTGCCAAGAAACACAATGCGACATTCGCGGATTATACGTTCGTCGATGTTCCGGGGACACTCCAGCACACCACAAAGCCCATCCACGAGCTTGGGGATGTCTTTGATGGAGGAGCGGGATTTGATGGAAGCAGTATCCGCGGATTTCAAAACATCGAGGAGAGCGACATGCTTCTCATGCCAGACCCCACGACGGCAATTCTGGATACTTTCCACGGAGAACCAACCGTTGCACTGTTGTGTGATGTGAAGGACCCGACAAGCGGAAAACTCTATGACAACAGTCCGCGAACGATCGCACGCAGAGCCGTAGAGCATCTGCAGAAGAGCGGAATTGCCGATACGGCGTACTTCGGCCCCGAAGCCGAGTTCTTCATCTTCGATTCGGTTCGGTATGACCAATCCAGCAATGGCTGCTTCTACGAAGTGGATTCCAAAGAAGGTATCTGGAACACGGGGAAGACGGAAGAAGGCGGAAATCTCGGCTACAAGATCCGCAATAAAGAGGGCTACTTCCCGGGAGCGCCTATGGATCAGCTCAAGAATGTACGTGCAGCGATGGTTCGGGAACTGGAAACATCAGGCATCAAGATCGAAACGTCGCACCATGAAGTCGCAACGGCAGGCCAAGGCGAGATCGACATGGAACGCGACGAGATGCTCACAATGGCAGATAAACTCATCCGCTATAAGTACATCCTGAGAAACGTCGCCGCTCAGTTCGGCAAGACCGTCACCTTCATGCC
>SXGU01037385.1_pt1 | contig 32690 bp, 28 predicted proteins | sample 3174531 | NCBI WGS metagenome assembly SXGU01 (sample SAMN11356863, study PRJNA531348) | freshwater metagenome | isolation source: freshwater sample F1-140 | place: China: Fuxian Lake, Yuxi | collected 2017-12-25 | reverse complement strand
GTCTGATATAATCGCGAAGCGATCAGACTTAATCATAAGCAGTTATTTGACTTTCATCATCAAATCACCAAGTGCTTGCATATAATTTAATGGATACAGTCCAATTTTATTAATCATTAATTCTTTATAGGCGGCAGTTTTGTTAACACCTTCAAATGTAATTAATCGATCTAAGGCATTGCACACTGATACCAACTTTGCTCCTGGATCAATGTCTTTTTCACGAAGTCCCATTGGAAAACCGGAACCATCAATTCTCTCTTCATGTTGCATGATTATTTTAATTACTTGATCATCAAAATGTTTTTTATCTTGAACAGCTTGTGCGCCTGCTCTCGGGTGGTTTTTATATTTTTCCATTTCTGTTTGAGAAAATTGAGAAAGGGGTTTGTTAAGAGTAAGTCCATTATGATAATGATCAAAATCGTGTAGCAAGCAGCCCAGAGTAATTAAATTGATTTGTTTAGGATCAAATCCTCCAACTTTTTTGCCAAGCATTGTCGAAAGAGTAGCAACTGTTACTCCATGGTGTGCAATATTTTGATCAACATTATCTATATTCATAAGAGCTTGAAAGGCTTCATCTTCAGATTGCAAAAATTGAGTGAATTTTTCAGCTGAGTTTTTAGCATCATTATAGGCTGCCAATGATGTTGGGTTTTCAAAAACCTCTTCAGCTTTACTTTGTTGAGATCCTTGAATAATTTCAGCTCTATTTTCAATTGTTTTACCTGATTTTTTATCATATGCCATTTCAATATTTCGTTCTAAATAAATTCGGTAATTTGACTCATCATCAGATTTTAAAAATAATTGTTTTAATTTTTTTTCTTTGAGTCGTTTTATTCTTGCTCCTTCAAATGAATCACCTTGGCGAACATATAGAATGTATTTTTCATTAACTCTGACATAGGCATTAAAATCAATTTTTTGATCTCCTCGTAAGGTACTGACACGAAATGGAATATATTCAATAAGATCTTGTTTTGGTATGTTCATATTTATTCTCTAGTAGTTATTTACTTGTTTGTTTTTATAATATGTTTATAATTTAAAAATAAAACAATGTAATTTTGAATAATACAAACTTTAGTTTGTATTATCAAAATACGGAGTGATTGAAAATCACCCCAAACAATTAATTAAACGCGCATGATTTTGTCTTATACTATTGCGAAGCAATCAGACTGAATCATAAGCAGTTTATATAAATATAATATATATTAAAACAGAAAAATATTTAACACCGAGTTTACATATATGGATAAAGAAATTTTAGAAGATTTTAAAAAAGAATCAAAAAATTTATTGAATGAAATGAAAGGTATTTTAGATTCCATTGAAGGTGATTTTGAAAAAGTACTTGAACTTGAACAATATGGTCAAACAGTTGATCGAATAATGGGTGGGGCCAAAAGTCTAGCTACCAACTTTGCTGAAGAGTTTCCAGCAGAGCATTTTATTCATCAACTTGGAGATTATGCAGCTCTTTGTAAGGCCGTTGGTTATAAAGCATCACAAATTAAAAATAATGAACAATTTTATAATATTTGTGTAGCTTTATTAATGGATGCAAGTGATATGCTTGATAAGATGTTGACTCAATTAGGCTCTACTAATGTTCTTTCAGTGAGTGGACTATTAAGTAAAACATTTTTAGATCGTTTAAAATGGGTTTCTAATCAATTTGGTGAAGAAGTTCGAGCAACGGTATCCACTCCGCAAAACTCAAAAGATAAAAAAATGAGTCAGACAGAAATTGATGACCTTCTTAAAAAATTGGGCTTATAGACTAGCTAGCTTTTTGAATTTTCATTTTCTCTTTATTTAAATTATAGAAGAATGAAAGATCATTAATCATATTAGACCAAAGCGGAGGGTTATGAGGCCATGCTTTAATTAATTTATTTGAACTCAGAATTACAGGTTTAGAACTTGAGTCGTTTTGGTTTTTCACTAGTTTTTTAATATCGATATTGAGCTTAAAATTTGAAATAATTAATTCTACTAATTTCATTTCATTGATTGGATGTAATGCTCCAACATGAAATAAACCGTTTAATGGAATTTGTTTTAAAATAATTTCGGTTAATAAATTGCTCATGTAAAAAGTTGTAACTCCTGAATAAATTTTTTCTGGCGAAAAGATTATATGATTTTCTATTTCTGAGTTTAAATTTACAAGCTTTGAAAAAATATTATTACTTAATTCTAATTCTTGTCCAATAAAATGACTTCGAAAAATTAAATCTTTTTTGTTTAGAGTTTCACCTAAAGCTTTTGCTCTTCCAATTATTTCGCTTGAATCAGGCGAAGAGCTCTCAGAGTAGGGCTGATTTCTTCCTTTAAAAATATCATCAGAGCTAAAATGGATAAATTGTGCTGATCGCCTTTTACACCAATCAGATATTCTTACAGGTAAAGTTCCATTGATTTCCGCTAAGTCTGCATTAGACATGAATTGATTTTTTTCTTTACGTGCACTTACGCAGTTAATGACAATATCTGGGTTTGTATTTTTGAAAACCATTTCAAGGGATCTATGATTTAACAAGTCTAAATTATCAATAACATATTGTGGATTATAGATATTGTATTTTATAATTTCGCGAACAGGTTTACGCACACTCACAAATACATGTGTGAAATGTTTTGATAATGTTTTATAAACTTGATGACCTAACATTCCTAAGCCACCAAAAATTAAAATTCTCATAAAATTATCTCATACTTTCTAACTTAAATATTTCTTTATCATAACATCTGTAGGGTTGATTCACATAGTCCAGCAGGACTTCTTATAAACTTTAGTTTCTAAAAAAACTTCCGATACTAGTATCCATGAGGCTTTCGTGTGTTTAAAAAGGGAGATTAAAATGGAAAAGAAATTTAAATTTAAAATTGTGCTTCTTATTTTAGGATTGTCACTTTCGTCAAGTTTGAGCTTTAGTATGAGTCAGCAACCATTGAGTACAACTAGTTCGGACTTTATACCAAGGCCAGTTGATCCAAGTGAATATGAAATATTTTTAAATAAAAATTCAGAAATTTATAAATTAGAAGGTAATTTGTTAGTGTATATTGCAACCTTGCCTAAATCTTCTGGGATTCGGATTTTAAAAGAAGATCCAATGTCTTATTTAGATTATAAAGATTCAACAGGTGTTGTAAAACGTAACAGCAGTGGATTTAATACTTCTATTTACTTGTTTCAAATTCCTGAATCAGTTAAAAAAAATTGGACATCAGATAAAATTAACCTCATAAATAAAACGTATGGTGGATTGTTTATTTCTTCAGTGGACGTTTCAGATTCTTTAGTTGGAGAACCTATAGCCCCATTAAAAGATTCTTCTCCAGGGAGTGGTTATCTTCAATATTATAATTTAGAAGGTAAGCCTAAATTTAATTATACAAAATCAATTACAAAAAGATTTGGTTCACAATTAAATAAAATTATTTTATGGGATGATTTAAAAGAAGAGGTCCGAGAAAAGTCTGAACGAATTTATAATGAACTCCATCGTTTTGCTGATCGCTCAAAGGAGTCTGAATATAAATTACTTTTTATTGAGCAAAATTTAGCAAATAAATACTCACTTGCGTATGAAAAAAATAATATCATTAGTCTATTTGGAGCATTTTCAATTGCAGTTAAAGCAACAGCTGTAAGGCATGATTTTGCAAACGTTCCTTGTGCCGAATTTATGTCCGAAGTTTTAAGACAGGCTTATGCTCGTTCAGGTTATGATCTTTTTGAAGATTTTAATTCTGCAAAAGGAAATAAACTAATTTGGAATCAAACAGCTTCAGTTGTTGGATTTTCAAAAGCTTTGGCAATAGCAGGATGGATTCCATGGGACGGATCAATTTATATACCACCAGTTGGGGCATTATTAATGAATGGTTCTGGAATTAGTCCTGGTCATACTTATATTGCCGCAGGAGATAATGGAGCTTGGATTGTTGATAATGGAGCTCCAAGGGGGAAAAATTTGAAGACAGTTTCAGGAAAAATAATAGGAAATCAATTTCAAACGGGTGTGTTTTTTTTACCTCCAGGTTTATTACCTTTAAAATGGGATCGATAAAATTTTCCTAAATTATAAATAAATAGAGCTGCCGGTCTAAAAAGTCGGTAGCAGAATAATCGAATTTGGGTGACTGGATCGACTTCCATCACTCCATAATCTTCTAAGTATTTAGAAACTTCACTCCATATTACATTCCAAACAATAGGCCCTACAGTCTTTCCTTCCATTGCTTCTTTGACATTTGCAAGTAAGATATTATGTTTAAGTCCATTGAGTCCTGTATGATTGTAACTTAGACCTACTTCTTGAAAACCTATTTTTTTATAGAGTGGCATAATATCATCTGTAGCGCAGATAACGATCCAATTCTTTTTAGTTTGAGCAACTGTAACAGCAATAAACTGTAATAGTGAAAAAAATAAATCACTTCGTCTAAAATCATTATGAGTACAAGCTCTCATAACTTCGACCATTTCATCTCTTCGAGGTAATGTTGTAGGCCAGGTAATAAATTTTTCTTGCTCCATTTGATCTTCAAATTTATTAAAAATTAATCTTGCACTTGCTATAACCTCTCCTTTAAATTTAGCCATGACAATCCGAGAACGAGCGTCATAGGAATCACCCATCTGATGAATTGATGTATCTTCTTTAACTTTATTTGCAGCTTTGTAAGCGTCAAGTCTCAATTGTAAAACCTTTTCATAATCTTCTTTAGACTTAACAAATGAATATTGAATGACAGTAGAGATTTCATTAATTTCAATTCCCTGTTGTCGAAGTTCTTCTAAATTTTTTACAGAACTAAATTGTATTAGGTATTGTTTTATCGCATTTTTTACTATGCGATCATTTTTATTGTATTGGACACCAACGGCTAAGACTTCTTTTCCATTTTCTAATTCAATTCGGATTGATTTTATCTCAAGTTTAATTTTTACCTGAGTGATCATAGGAAAATCCATCAGGCAGTCAATACTCATTGAAGGAACTAAAAATCTATTTCTTAAACTTGTATATAATTTTAAGCCTTCATTTGAAATATCTTTTACACGAAAGTAAATAAAGTCATTAAACTGAGCCGGATTAGATGCTACTGCAGTAGGAAAGTAATCTTCAGAGCATATCCAACGAGTTGAAGTTCTACGGTCCACTGATTCCATTCTCTCTTTAGGTCGAGGAGTAAGTCTTATATGTAAGAGTCGAAGACCTTTTTTATTTGTAACTTCATCAACAATTAACCCTGACAAATAAATTTTATGATGGCCATTATGAATTTCTAGATCAACATCAATACCTTTTGGAATTATTTCTGAATTTTCTTCAACTAATTCTACTCCAAGTGGGCTCATTCTCCAAATTCTTAATTTTAAATTTAATTTAAGACCATTGCTTGTTGATTTAACAATTGCATAATTCAAATGACCATCACGAATATCGATGGGAGTAATTTTATCATGTACAAGGTTTTCATTGTATTGCTCAGAATTAAATTGGCGAGAGTGGGTCATCCGGCCTCCAACTTTTCAAAATTTAAGGTAAAGTTATCTTTAAAAATTATTTTATTATTCTTTTTACTAACTGGTAATATATAAAGATCACCAATACTTTCAAAATCACGAATTTTTAAATTTAAGGATTCAATTGGTAGAGTAATAATTTCAATTCCAGGAAATATATTTTTAAGTGGTTCTACCATTTCAGGAGTCAGGATGATTTCTGCATCACTTAAATTATCTTGTAAAGTTTTGTTTTTTGTAAGCTCATCTATTCGAGATAATAAATTAATTGGTTTACCTATTGCAGAAATTTCAATATTAGAATCATATCCACTTAAATTTCCTACAATTGCTTCACCCGATGAAATCAATATATATCTTTTAATTTTTATATCTTGGGGTAAATCATCATTCATTTCTTTATTGATAAAACTAATCTCCACAGCACTTCTTACAACATTTACCAAGTTTTCAGGCTGGTTGTCTTGATCGTAGTATGAGAGTAATAGATCTCCAATTTTTCTCGGAATGCCATGAAATCTTTCAACTGCTGCAGTAGAAGATTTTAAATTTGGCAACAATGATTGTGAGACATATCCATCTAGATCTCCAACATTTTTTGTAAAACCACGAATATCAGAAAATAGACAAGTAATTTGTTGTTTTCGAGGACGAAGAATGACTTCAACAGAGTGGGGTACGGTCATTCTTTGCTCTTGTATGCAATAGGTTAATCGATTACAAATTTCTTTTGGTAAAAATGATTTTATTTGAGATGTAAATTCAAGATTCGTTTCAATGATTCTTCGTTGGGATTCTAAATTTCTTTGATTAGCTAAAAATAATTTTACTTCTGAAACTGTTTTTGTTTTAAGAAGCAAAATAAAAATAATCATAACGGCACTCGCGCTTCCCATCATTGCTGGACTTAATCCAGCTTCAATAAATAATGGCCAATCTAAATATAAAATAAAAGTAGAAAATAATATTGAAGCCAAAACTTGCAGTCGCAATATCATCACTGATATAAGAATAAAAGCAAACGAATATAAATAAGGAACTTTGGGATACCAGATAATTGTTTTAGTTTGGAAGTAGCAAAAAATTATGCAAGCGATTAAAGCAGGAACTTTATAGTATTTTTTATGAATCAAAAACTCTTTAGAATAAATTAAATAACCAATAGCTGACACAGCTGCCATACCAAATCGATAATTAAACCAAAGCGTTGAAGGGGAAAGACCCTCGATTCGATCTACTGTATAATAATGTAAAACATATGATATGAACGTTAGACTAAAAAATACTTTTATTCCTAAAATAAAATCATTTTTTTGGTTTTGCTCCCAAATAGATTCCCAATTTGTTCTTTTTAAAAAAAGATTGGGCATCAAAAATATAATTATTTTTTCTAATATATTCATACGATGATTTTATCGGATAAAAGTCTAATTACTTTAGTCTAAGGTGAAAAATTCAATTTTTTAAATTTATTAATAAAAAAAAGAATCGATAAAAAATTATTGTGTGATAAAAAGTAAATGAGTTCGACAATTTTTTTGGAGATTACTTTTTGAAATATTTTTGTGCGTTTTGTTTTGATGCTTTTGGTAATGGAACTGTTGGAAGTATAATATTATTTTTTTTATTTTTTGGTGGGAGAACAATGGCATCAACCATTGATTCGTCATAATACCCAAAACTTCTAGAATCCTTAAAGGGTGGTTTTTTTAATTCATTAAACAAAAGTAACTTATCTTTTGGAATTATTGTAACTCCTTTTTTATTTTTAGTTAATTTAGCAAATAGCGGATTCACATTTGCAATAAATTTGTCATCTCTATATTGACAATAAAGCTCATTGATAAGAAAATTATTATTTTTAAGTTTCAGACGATCACCGTCTCTACCATACACTTTTAAAATTTGAATTGGGTCCTTTGGGTTTTTATTTTTTAGTACCACAAAATCTGACTTATGAATTTTTAATTTACATTCGGTGAAATTTTTTTGAATTTTTAGAGTCTGTCCCTTTTTGTAAATTGGGAAAAGATCATTATTTTGAATTTCAATAAAACTTTCAGTTGGACATGCACCGAATGCCAGTTGTGCGATAATTGTAATATTAAAAATTAAAACTAATTTTAAAACCATAATTAGTATCTTAAGTTAGATTTATAGTATTGTTAAATAATAATTCGTAAATCAACAAACTAAAGTCTGGCTTGTAATATGGCCTTAGTTTAATAAAAACAATTTTTATTAAGCTGCTCTTTAAACAAATCTACTGTCCATGCAGAACCTATCATGTCTATAAAGGGGTGAAGTGATTTTAAGTAAGAATTATATGCTGAATAAGAAACTGGGTGAGCATAAAAAGGTGGTAATAACATATTACCTTCTTCTACTTTATTTCCAATTCCGTTATAAACAGCAATCTGAAGTCCTTCGTAATCACCAGCTTTATCACGCAAATCTAAAACAAATGAGTAGTTTGCAAAAGTTTTTTCAAGAGTATCAATAGTTATACTTTTTGCTGCAAGTGCAGTTTTCATTAATTTCCAATTAAGAGAATCAAAATTATCTGTTATTGAAACAAATCCAACTTTTTTCTCTATTTTTAATTTCAAAGGATCAGGATCAGTCCATACTTCTCCTTTTTCATTGGTTTTAAATTTAAAAAATTTTACTTGATAATTACTAACATTAAAATCATAAGCAATTCTTGGAATCCACATGCGAATGACATTTTTAAGTGGAGTTGAGCTATTTTCATAATAAACCATTAATTGTGTTTTTAAGTAGGTTAAATTTTTAGAATTGCAAATAGCTACTTCTTTTGAATACGTTGTTGCTGTGGTTGGAGCTGTTACTCGACTTGAGCTATCTGTAGTTCCAGATTCAGTATTTCCATCATTAGAGTTTGATGAACCAGAGCTAAGACTCGGTGAAGAAATTGTTTTTGTCAGTAAATTATTTGAACATCCTGTTAATCCTAAACTCGCAGCAAACAATAGTGAACTTAATTTTTTAGAATAATGGGTTTTCATGCAAACCACCTTTCTATATTCATATATTAAATGTGTAGTGCAAATATAACACCACAACTCATTCTCAAAAAGTTACGTTTATAAGTAATATAATCGTGATTGAATCAAGTGTTTCAAAATGAAATATGTAAAACTAACTAACTGCTCATGATTAAATCTGATCAGCTTGCGCTGATTGTATCAGACATAATCACGAGCAGTTATTCTCTTGTTTGATGGGGGTGATTTTCTATAAATTTAAAATATGTTTTGAATTGAGACAGTGATGCCATTAATTGTATCTTACAAGACTTTTAGACACTCATTATTTAATGTCGTAAAATATATTTTTAAATCTTTTAGTAATATTTTCGCATAATTAAAAGTAAACTCAATAGCTGGTATGAGAATTGATAGTAAATCTTGTAGGAGATACTATGAATTTGAATAAAACATATAGAAAAATTATATTAAGTTTTCCACTTGTTTTAACAAGTTTATTACTTTTATTTATAGGTGTAGGTTGTGCAAAAAAATCATCGAATAAAAATCCTGTTGTAGCGGCAACACCTATTCCCACTGACTCTCCTTATGTAGATGCGACAATTCCTGGAGCACCTGGTTCTGTTGATAGTGTTTATAGTGGTGCAACTTATTCAAAAGGAGCAACTACAGATTTTCATATCGTGAACGATGATGAGTTTAATATTTTTGTAGCAACTCATCCAGTTGAGCCAGAAAATGTAGTAATTAATATCGATCTTAAAGAAGTTCCCACTCGTGGAGCTTTTGCGGGAACAGTAAAAATTCATTATCAAAGCAGCGGTAAGGATTATGAAGCTCAATTAAAATCAGGAACTAAATCATATGATGGAAAAGATTATTTTATGTATAATAAATTTTTTACTCATAATGGGAAAAAAGTTTTTACAGGTTTATTTGAAGATACAGTTGGTGCTATTGCACTTGTATTTGATAACACAGTAGATTTAGGAGATGGAGCAGGACCTTCTCAACTGAGTGGATCTGTTTGGTATAAAAATTATACTAAAGCTATGGCAACCTATGATGCTGGAGCAGGTTGGTCTGTTGTGCTCCCTTGTTGGTTTCGAACAATAGGCCCCTATGATTGTAGAAATAATATTGTGATGAATAAAACTGGAATTGTACCTGATTCAAATGGATATCGAAAGTTAGGTACATTCTCAAATGTAAACAGAATTAAAGCTCTCAATCTTCTGACAGAATAGCTGTTAGATTAATGATATGAGAGGAGGAATTATGAATATTGCTAAGAAAATTTTTTTAAACAAAAACATGTCGCAGATAATGACAATGTTCATGTCATTATTTTTTATTTTTGTTGTTGCAGCATGTGGAAATTCTTCAAGTAATAAAAAAGGGAACCGTGTCGTCGCACCAGTTCTTCCACTGAGCGTGGCTGCCGGTTGTCAAGGATGTCTTATGAATCAGGGGCAGATTGGCTTTATTGCAACTACAGATTCTAATAATGGGAGTAAAAGTTTTTACTTGGGTTTAGATTTATATGGCGATGTTGCGAGAGCGAATTTTAATGACCCAAAAATTCCTTTAATATATTCTGGTATTGTTCAGGCAAAGGGAGTTTTAAAAGTTCAATATGCAGAAACGTATTTATGTAATATTATGCCCGGTGATTATATTGTTTCTACTGTTACGGCTGGAACTTGGCAGGGAGGAATTATGTCTGGTTTAAGATTACAAGCTCATTCTTTACAAACTGGGCAATTGCTCTTGCTGACTTTTATTCAAGGAGTAATAAATAATCCCACAAGTTTAAATGGTGTGATGAGAGGTGAAGTGAATAGACTTATAGGATCTATTCGTATTGATTCTTTGAATGGACAAGTGTGTTTAGGATCTACAGCTTTACCGATCGAACTTTATTAAATAATAAAAAAGAAAATTACAGTGCAAGATTTTGTTTGTTATAGTTGAGATGCAATTAGATTTTATCATTAAAAGTTGGAGATAAAGGATGGCATTGGTCAACGGTTGATTTTAAATGTGAAGCAGATACAGAAGTATAAATCTGTGTGGTTTTAATACTTGTATGTCCCAAAAGTAATTGGATTGACCTTAAGTCAGCGCCACCATCAAGCAAGGCTGTTGCGCAGCCATGTCTAAATTGATGGGGTGAAATTGCTTTTTCAAAACCAGCTGATTTTGACCAATCAACCAACCATCTCCAAATATCAACACGTGATGGACGATGGCCTCGATCATTTACGATTAAATAATTTGTATCAGTTGGAGAATGAGAATTTGGTTTATAAATTAAAGCTCGAACATTTGTAATGTAATCCTTTAACGAATCAACTAAAAAATCATTAAGTGGCACAAGTCTTTCTTTTCCACCCTTTCCGAGAACCTTTATATATTTTTCAATTTCATAAATATCGGATAAATTTAATTGAATTAATTCAGTTACACGGCAGCCTAATCCATACAAGAGTGCTAAAGTTAACTGATTTCGTTTAGTAAAGTAATTATCTTTATCTGTGCAAGAGGCATAGAGTGCTTTGAACTGCTCAATTGAAATTGGTTTTGGAAGGCTTGTTTTTACTCGTGGTTGTTTCAATTCTTTTAGCTCAGGACATTTGACATCATGGTTTTCGCAAAACTTCATATAAGTTCTAACACTACTAATGAGTCTTGCTTGAGATCTAGGAGAAAGTTTTTTCTTTTTTAAAAAATCAAATAACTGAGAAGTTTTTTGTTCAGTTTGAATAAACTCAGAATATAGTTCTAAATCATGACGATAAGCAAGAACTGTATTTAAAGATCTGCCGCGGATATTTTGTAATTCTTCAAAAAACTCTGACCATAAAGGTAATAGCATTTGAAAATTCTGAAGCAAGTTTGTGAAATGTTCAACAGTTAAAACAATTAAAAGAAGCGATGCGCGAAAGAATAATCCTTCATAACAATAGACTTTGAAGAATTGACTCAGTAAACATCAATATTATGATTAAATATAAAAAATTTCAAAAAATTCGTTTAGGCGTTAACATTGATCATATAGCAACACTTCGTCAAGTAAGAGGGGATACAACACCGTATCCTAATATTCATAAATTTGCAATTCTGGCTATGAAATCTGGAGCCGAACAAATTACAATACACTTAAGAGAAGATCGTCGTCATATCCAATTAAAAGATTTAATAATGTTATCAAAAGATAAAAAAGTTAAAATTAATTTAGAAATGGCAGCGACGGACGAGATGTTTGAACTTGCGTTAAAATATAAACCAGCTTGGGTTTGTCTGGTTCCTGAAAAGCGCCAAGAGCTTACAACTGAGGGAGGCTTAAATGTATCCACAGTAGAATCGCAATTGCAAAAATGGATTCCTCGATTACATAAGAAAAATATAAAAGTATCACTTTTTATTGCACCTCAAGCAGAAATGATTGAGCTGACTAAAACTTTAAATGCTGATGCAGTTGAATTTCATACTGGACATTGGGTAAGTGAAGTTTCTAAAATAAAAAAACAAAAATTTTGGAAAGAACTATACAATGGAGCAATTTTAGCAAACGAATTAAAATTGAATGTGCATGCTGGGCATGGTCTTGATTATGAACACGCAGCTATAATTAAAACACTTCCTTATCTGCAAGAATTAAATATTGGTCACTCTCTAATTTGCTATAGTATTGAACTTGGCATAAAGAAAGCAATTCAAAAGATGTGTCAAATTTTGAAATAACTACTCATGATTAAGTCTGATCGCTTGCGCGATTATATCAGACATAATCACGAGCAGTTATTTTCTTGTTTGCTGGGGGTGATTTATGAATCACCCCGTATTATGAAAATCCAAACTAAAGTTTGTATTTTCATAATTACTACTAATGATTAATTCTGATTGCTTCGCAATTAAATCATTAAACAATTAATTTAAAACTTTAAAATTAGACGTAAATCCATATTTGAATAAAGCAAAGTTTGTTTTCCAATATTTTTTGTATTTGAATTTGAATCATTATGGCTGTATTTATAAGTTTGATATTGACCATACCAATACCATCCATATGCTAAATTAGAGTTAAAATGATACTGCAATCCCAAAGAGCCATCAAATAAAAGAGGTTGAGTAAGAGTAATATTACGAGTTGCAAAGACATGACCGTATCTAAAGAAAACTTCAGTATTTATTTTATTGTTTAATTGATAATCTAAAAAACCACCTAAGTTTAAGACTGAAATATTAGTATATTCAATTTCAGCAGTATTCATTTCAGTTAATGAAAGGATTGGTGCTTGATGATATAAGAACCCTGAGGCTATTCCATATTCAATTTTACGTCCCAAAAATACTTTATTATTAGATGATAACTTGGATTTAAAGTCTAATGAATATGTTTTCCAATTAAAGTTATGATTTTTAACTTTTAGTGTTTCACCTGAATTTATATATCCAGGTGCTTGCTTAAAATTGAAAAGTAGAAAGAAATCTGAATTCCATTTATATTTATACTCCAAAAAAGTAGAAGGACCTCTAAAGGATTTAAAATTTAAAGGTGAAATTGAGCTTTGGCTTTGATTATAATAAAAATAAGTTAATCCTATCCCTAAGGTAACTTGATGTATAATTATTTTTGAATTGGAATCTTGCAACTTTGTTTGAGCCGCAGAGATAAGAGTAACAAAAATTAATTTAAAAATAAGAATGAATTTAAGTTTTATATTTAATTTCAATTTTCAAAATCCTTTTAAGTTTTTTTTTAAGTATAAAAAAATAATTTTAAATAATTTAAACAAGGTTTTGTAAAACTGTTTATTTAAAACTTAAAAATGAAAAATCAGAATTTCCAGCTTGTCCACTTGCTCCGAAAACTAAAAAAGTTCCATTGTCTTGATGATCCATAAAGATAATATTTTCATTGTTAAAAAATAAGCCAAAATTGGCTTGAAATTTTCCTGTATTATAAAAAGTATTATCATAAGTTCCATCAGAATTTAAACGAATAAATATTCCTAATGGAGGAGAAGTACTACTATTGTTTTTGCTTACAATTCCACTAAATAAAATTTTACTATTTTCTTCAGTTGAATACACTGCTTTGTAAGTCACTGATGACAATCCTAAATCAATTATTTTTAATCCAGTATCATTAAAACTAGTATCCCTGCTTCCATCTTGGTTATAACGAATAATTATGAATCCATTATTGTTTCCATAATTAGAATCCCCAATTAATACTATTTTTCCATCAGTTTGTACGTGTACTGATTTTACAATATCATTAGAATTGGATGAGAGCTGGGTTGTAATATATCCAATTGAATTAAAAGATAAATCAAGATGACCATCAGAATTTAATCTAGCAAGTATTATATTTGATAATCCAGTTGAAGATGGGGTTATACCTGCTAAAAGAATTTTTCCATCATTTTGAATCATAATATGTTGTAAAGTAACATTTTTTTCATTTCCATCAAATTGTAATTCCACAATGCCTGTTGAGTTAAAGCTATTATCTAAAATACCATTTGAATAGTATCTATAGATCAAAAATTTTGGTCCATAGCTTCCTGCTAAAATAATTTTATCATCCTTTTGAACAGAAATATGTGATGTCGAACTTATAAAATTTGTTAAAATTTTTCCAGTTGAGTTAAAACTTAAATCAAGGTTCCCATCTGGATTAAGACGGACAAGGCTTAAAACATCTTGATACATTTTTACCTTTGTAAGACCTGCTACCAATAATTTTTCATCATTTTGTTGAGCACTTGAAGTTGCAATATCAAATGAATTCGTTCCTAGGTCTAAAACTACTTTTCCATTTGAGTTAAATGTTTCATCAAGGTTACCATCGGGGTTAAATCTTGCAATTGCAAAGTCTTCATTACCAGATTGATTTGTACTACCAAATATTATAAGTTTTCCATTTGTTTGTGTCAGATTACCATAAGGTACATCATTTGAATCAACACCTCCAATATTTGTAAGAACTTTACCATTTGTGCCAAAGGAAGTGTCAAGACTACCATTTGTATTTAATCGAATGGTTGCAATATTTGTTGGGACATCATAAGTAAAATTAGGGTTCAAATTATTAATTGGCTGAGCATATCCTGTTAATATAAATTTTCCATCAGGTTGTAAAACTAGTCCTGATGCGCCACTTCTATTATCAATATTAATACTTACAAATCCAGAAGAATTAAAATTTGAATCAAGAGAGCCTGTTACTTTATTAAACTGAGCGAGAAAAAAATTACTTTTACCTGTATTATTAAAATAATCCTGTCCTGCCCATAAAAGATTTTCATCAGTTTTCAAATAAACTTTACCGGAAGTAGGATTACTACCAACACTTTGTATTTGAATTCCATTTATTCCAAATGACGAATCCAAACTGCCATCAGGATTAAATCTAATCATTGTAATTTTTTGTAATGACGATACTAAGGTAGTACCAGCAAGAATTATTTTATCAGTTTCTTGTAATACAACACTTGAACTGTCATCATAATTGTTTAAGTCTACAATTGCTGAACCAGGTAATTGTCCACTTGGATTAAATGATGAATCAATTGTTCCATTGCTATTAAAACGGATAATTGCAAAATTTTTATTTCCATTTATTCCATCAACATTTCCTACTAGTATTATTTTTCCATCTAAATTTTGAATTGTTATATTTTTTGTAATATCAAAATTTGAACCTAAATGAGTTCTAATTATTCCAGGAATAGTTCCTGTCTTATTAAAATTTTCATCTAAGATCCCATTTGATTTTAATCGAAGCAACAAAAAATCATAATCGTAAAATTCAGGAGATTTTCCAGTTGAAGAACCTGCTATTAAAATTTTCCCATCATTTTGTAATACTAAATTTGCGACGATGATATCACTTTTATAGCCCATACCAATTGTAGTATATCCAATCTTATTAAAAGAACCATCTAGAGTTCCATTTGTATTGTAACGTACAATAACTATATGAGAGCCATCAATATCATGACTAATCTTTCCCGCAACAACAATTTTTCCATCGCTTTGTAGTGCCATTGCAATTGGTAAATCTAGTCCTGTTGTAAATTTTGTATATACTTTTCCTGTTGAATTGAATGTTGTATCTAGTGTTGAATCTGAGTTTAATCGGATGAGAGAAAAAGCACTAATTGCACATTGCCAAGCGTCTCGGCAAGATTTAGCTAAGATTACAATTTTTCCATCTGGTTGAACTAATACTGATTGGCCAAAATCCTTTGAATACCTCTCATTAAATTTTATATTTTTGAATTGCATTGAATTTAAAACTGTAATTTGTAAAATTGTATCTATAGATCCACTTGGACTATTCTGGGTAATAGTGTAGTTTGTTGCTGAAAGTATATTTTGAGGAGTTCCAGAAATTCTACCTATTGTAGTATCAAAAAATAATCCATCAGGTAAAGCAGGAGTAATCGAATAACTAAATGGCCCAGTCGATATCGTTTTGGGATCATTAAAGCTAATTTCTTGACCACTTAAATAAATTGCAGGATTTTTTTCGTAACAAAAAAGTCCGCATTTTGTATCGATTAAGTAAGGTTGTTTTGGATCATAAGGTACTTCAGAGTAATTATCAGGTTGAGCTGCTCTTTGACCTCCTCGCAAGGATTGCTCCTGGCAACTAGTTAAACACAAAGTAATGAATGTAATTAAAATAATATTAATGCAGTAAAAAAAATTTTTTCCCATAATTTTATTTTTCAAGATTTTGATGTTACAGTGCCAAGTAAGGGTCTTTCATTGGGTGGGGGAAGTGGTGTGAGTTGTGGTTTTGGTGGAACAATTTTAAAACTTAATTTTTGTTCACCATTTACATAATCAACAAAAACTTCGCCTCCTAATTTAAGTTGACCAAATAGTATTTCATCTACCAAGGGTTTTTTAATAAAGTCTTCAATCGCCCGTCCCATGGGACGTGCACCATAAGCTTTGTCATAACCTTTTTTCACTAACCAATTTTTTGCTGACTCGCTAACAACTAAAGTAATATTTTTCGGAATGAGTAATAAACTCAATTCATGTAAAAACTTTTCTACCACTTGAAGTATGATAGGTTGATTTAAATCTTTGAAAGCAATTATTGCATCTAAGCGATTTAGAAACTCGGGAGAAAAAACATTTTTGATAGCCTGTAAACTTATTCCTGAGCGGTCTTCTTGCGCAAGACCAATTCTTCCTTTGGCCATATCCATGGCTCCAGCGTTGGTGGTCATAATTAAAATAACATGTCTCATATCAGAAGTGCGACCGTGGGAATCCGTTAGTCTTCCGCCATCCATGACTTGTAATAATATAGGCCAGATGTCTGGATGTGCTTTTTCGATTTCATCTATTAATAAAACAGCGTGGGGAGATTTATTTACAGCTTCAGTGAGTAGACCACCTTCTTCAAATCCCACATACCCTGGAGGTGCGCCAATGAGCCTTGCAATGGCGTGCTTTTCCATATACTCACTCATATCAAATCTATGAAGGGCGATTCCCAATAAGTTTGACAATTGTTTAGAAACTTCGGTTTTACCTACACCTGTTGGACCACTAAATAAAAAACTTCCAATGGGTTTGTTTTCACGAGCTAGACCTGACCGAGAAAGTTTAATAGCACTGACTAATGTATCAATAGCTTCTTCTTGTCCAAATATAACGGCCTTCATTTGTTTATCTAAATCTTTAAGTTGATCTAAATCACCCAAAGAAATTGTGCCCACCGGAATTTGTGTGATGCTAGCAATTACTTTTTCAATGATTTTCTCATCAATCAAACGTTGAGGAGAAAGTTCTGGATGCAACTGAATTCGTGCCCCTGATTCATCTAAAAGATCAATAGCTTTATCTGGAAGTTGTTTGCCATGAATATATTTAGCAGAAAGTTGTGCGGCAGCATCGAGGGCTTCATCACTAAATTTTACATTGTGAAATTTTTCATAATGAGGTCTTAAGCCCTTTAAAATTTCTATAGTATCTGCAATTGAAGGTTCACTCACATCGATGCGTTGAAATCTACGATTAAGTGCGTGGTCTTTTTCAAAATGTTGACGGTATTCTTTATGAGTTGTAGTGCCCATACAACTTAATCTTCCATCAGATAGTAATGGCTTTAATAAATTTGCGGCATCCATAGTGCCACCTTGAGTTGCTCCTGCACCAATTAAAGTATGTATTTCATCAATCATCAAAACAGGATGATTTTTTTTCTCAAGTTCTTTTAATAGATTTTTAAGTTTTGCTTCAAAGTCTCCACGAAACTTAGTTCCGGCAAGTAGGCTTCCCATGTCAAGAGAAAATATTTCTGCATTTTTTAAATTATCAGGTACTTCGCCACTTACAATTCGTTGAGCAATACCTTCAGCAATTGCTGTTTTGCCAACTCCAGGTTCGCCCACAAATAAAGGATTATTTTTTTGTCTTCGTGATAAAACTTGTAAAGCTCTTTCGATAACATCTATCCTGCCAATGACAGGGTCGGTAATTCCCTTTGAAACTTTCTCGTTAAGGTTAATACAACATTCTTCTAAAATTTTTGCACCTGCAGAGGATTCTTCACTAGCGCTACCTGGTTGTTGACCCGAAACTGAGGATGGAGATGTTGAAGAGTTTTGAATACCTTCAGTAGAGAACCCGCGACCATGGGAAAAATATTGAATGACATCAAATTGGCGAATACCTTCTTGTGATAAAATATAAACAGCAGGGGATTGGCTCTCATGAAAAAGTGCAATGAGCACATGGGCTTCGGTCACTTCTTTTTTGCCAGAACTTTGAACTTGCATGGCAGCACGCTGAAGTATGCGATGAGTAGCTAAAGTAAATTCAGGCATCCATTGTTCTTGTCTGCCAACTTGATCTAATTGAGCTTTTTTAATTTTAGGAGATTTTTTAATTTCAGCTTCAAGTGTTTTTTTCATGCGTTGAACATTTCCACCACAGGCTTCAAGAATTTCAACGATAACAGGAGACTTAGTGAAAGTTAAAAGAATGTGCTCGCAAGTGACATATTCGTGTCGATTTTGTTTCGCAAGTTCTGCGGCTTCAGCAAGAAATCGCTCTAGTTCTCTTGATAACATCATTCAGCCTCCATGATAGTTTTTAAGGGGTATTGATTTTTTTGAGAGAGTTGATTGACCTGATGAACCTTCATCTCGGCTATCTCAAAAGTATATACACCTGCAACACCCGATCCTTGGGTGTGTACGTTCATCATAATATGTTGTGCTTCCTCAGGAGATTTTTGAAAAAAACTCTCTAATACAAAGAGGACAAAATCCATAGGAGTAAAATCATCATTTAGTAAGATGACTTTATACTTTTTTGGAACTTCCACTTTGTGGAGTATTTCAGTATCTGACTGTGGAGAATAAGACATATCTAGGTTTAGGATAGGGAATAGAATTGTTCTGGTCTATACTCGATGAGTTATGAATGTGAGGTCTAGTTTGTGATTTAATTTATTGCAATCATTATTAAAAAATTAATAAAATAATAACTGCATATGATTAAGTCTGGTTTTTTTGCGAGTAAATCAGTGATAATCATACGCAGTTTTTATTTGTTTGTTTGGAGTGATTTATGAATCACCCTTTATTATTAAAACTAAGAAAATTATTCTTTAAAAAAAACAATAGGATTTAACATGTATAATAAAATCTGTCTTTATTTAAAAATTAATAATAATCAAAAAGGTTTTTCTTTAGTTGAATTAATGATTGTTGTATCTATCATAGGTATTTTGGCGTCAATTGCTGTCCCTCAATTTCAAAAATTTATTTTCAAAGCTCGACAAACTGAAGCTAAAGCCGGATTGAGTTCAATATATAGTGCTGAAAAAGCATTTTTTGGAGAATGGTCTCAATACGATGTAAGATTTGAAGTTATTGGTTATCGTCCAGAAGGAAATTTATATTATCGTTTAGGATTTTCTGGTGATATAAGTGATACTACAACTTCAACGAACTACAAAAATGGCGGAGGAGCAGCACCTACTGAGGAAATTAATAAACTCATTGATACTAACAGTTATTGTGCGACTGTAAATCCTTCTCCTTGTCGAGTAATGTCTAGTGCTGACGGTGTTACAGAGCTTCCTGCGGAAGCTCTTGTTGCAAATTCAACCACGGAACAATCAACTTTTGTGGCAGCTGCTCTTGCAAGTGGATTAAATCCTTCTGATTCATCAGGAACAGACACATGGACCATAGATTATAATAAATCAATTAAAAATGGTTTACCTGAGAGTTCAAAAACTGATGAATCAAAATCTGAAGAATAATTATTGGTGATTTCCAATCTCCCTTTAAAAAGTATTTCCTAGTTTTAAGTCCTAAAAAGATCGAGATATCGACTTCAGATGTGTTGGACATTTGACTCGGTAATCTTCATTCATTTTAATTATATAAGAAGAGGAATATATGTTTTCTAACACCACAAAAGTATTAGGACTGGATATTGGATCTAACACAATTAAAATTGCGGAGCTTAGTATATCCAAAAAAGGAATGGTGTTAGAAGGATTTGCTACTGTTCCAACACCTTATGAATCAGTATCAAATGGATATTTATCAAATGTGAGTTCAGTTTCTGAATCATTAAGAAATATATTAACCGATTTAAATACTAAAACAAAATCTACTGTTACTGGGATGGCAGCAAGTTCTGTAATCATTAAAAAAATAACTATTCCACGAGTGGAAAATAAAGTTTTACAAGAAACAATAAGATTTGAAGCCGAACAGTATATTCCCTTTGATCTCAATTCAGTAGCATTATCTTTTGTTCCTCTTAATGTAAACTCATCCAATGAAACAATGGATGTATTAATTGTTGCCGCACAAAATGAAGTGATACTGCAATATATGGAAGCAGTTGCGTCTTCAGGTATGCAATGTTCAATTATGGATGTGAATAGTTTTGCTTTAGCTAATTGTTTTGAACTCAATTACGGAATTTTAAAAGGTGAAGCTATTGGACTCTTAAACTTTGGTCATGAAGTTACTAATTTTGTAGTGATATATGATGGTGAAGTTATTTTTAGCAGAGATTTGAGTCTTGGAGGATTAAATTTTACTTCTGAAATCTCACGTTCTATGGGAATTACTCAATCAGAGGCTGAGTCTTTTAAAATTAGTGCTGTTTCAGGAATGGCAGTTCCCGATGAAGTTCATTCTATCATGAGTTCTGAGAATGAAAGATTTGTCGAAGAATTAAAAAACAGTCACGATTTTTTTATTGCATCGAATCCAGAACGAAAAGTAGATCGATTTTATTTTTCAGGTGGGACTTCGCTTAATTTACAACTCATAGAAAAAATAGCACAAAATTTACAAACACCATTTGAAAAATTTGATCCATTTAAAAAGATAAAAGTAGACTCAAAAAAAATAAATTTAAACTATGCTTCACAAATTTCTACGTTTTCACCGATTGCAATTGGATTGGCTTCAAGAGGTAAGGTGAAACCATGATTAAGATTAATCTACTTAAAGTCAGCCAAGAAAAAAATTCAGTTAAGTCAGATAATAAAGATGCTCCTTTAAAAGATAAAATTAATTCTTTTCTAAGTAATTTGAAAAATAAAAACGATGATGAAAGTGAAAATAGTTTTGAGGAACCAGTAAGTAATGTTGAGGTGTTTTTAAAATTTATAATAATAGTTTCTGGACTTGTTGGTCTTTACTATTATGAACAAGAACGTATCCCTCAATTAGAGGATAAGCTTCATACCCATCAAAAAAACTTACAAGAGTTAAAATCTTTTAATGGTCAATCAGAAGAAATTGTCGCAGAAATAAAAAAAATGAAAGATAATAAAATTTCAATAGAAAAGCAAATTGAATCAATAGGAGGCCTCTCAAAACTAAGAATGAGATATATAAAAGCGATGGATATTTTACAGCAAAATATTCCAGAGAAAATGTGGTTCACTGGAATTAAAACCGATCAAATTGGTTTAATTATTGATGGTATAGCATTTTCAGAAGCAGAAATTTCTACTTATATAGATCTTATAGGAAAAAGTGTTCATTTTGCGGATGTATTATTATTAGAGTCTACTGATGATTTGCGAGAAGATTCCCAAGGTAAAAGATTGCGTAAATTTCGAATTAATGCAAAATTGGAGAAAGAATAAAATGAGTTCAAGTCAATCAATTGTTGGTTCTTTCTTATCTCAGATATCTTTTCCCGTTGCATTTATTTTAAATGCCCTTTTAACTGGTTATTACTATTCTAACATATATAATGATGGCACACTCATTGAAAAACAAATCAAAGAAACTTCTAAATTAGAAAATCAAGAGCAAAAGAAAAAAAAAGAAACTGAAAAATTACTAGCAGAGCAAGAAGTTCTTAAGCAAGAAGTTGGTTTATTGGCTGGTCAATTTAAAGATATTTCTTCACAACTTCCATTGTCATTAAAAACTCAAGAAGTAATAGATACTATTAATAAACTTGCAAAGAATTCTGGTTGTCGAGTGGTATCAATAAAACCTGAACGTACTGAGATAAAAGAGCTGTATGAAGAAATTCCAATTCGAGTTGAATTAAATGGTCAGTTCTCTAGTTTAGTAATGTTTATGTATTATATCGCAAGTCTTGAAAGAGTGACCGATTTAGATGGCTTGCAGTTAATGAATGAAGCTCAAAATTATACTGGTAATTTAAAAATGAGTACAACAATTGTGAGTTTTAAATATAGACCTCCAGAAATAAAAGAATCAGATAATTTTAAAATTCAAAATAAATCAAAAGTTAAATCTAAAACTAAAAGCAAACCTAAGGGTAAAGTGGAGTCAACTTGAAGTTTAAATTAATAGTAACTGCATTAACTTTTTTAGTTTTGAAAACTCTTGAGGGAGTTGCTGGTGCAGAAAATATTCCAGGACCAGCAGACTTATCTTCATTACCTCCCGAAGTACAGCAAGAGTCTACACAAGGAATTTCCACAGTTCCTACTAATGCATTAATTGGTCCCGATGCAACACAAGTGATAAATAGTACACCAGGATATGTTTATGATCCAGTTGGAAAACGTGATCCCTTTCGACCTTTCCGAGATGCTAAAATTGGTATTGGTTCTTTAGTTGGATATAGTAAAGGTCGAACACTTGAGCCTCTTGAATTATTTGATGTTAAATCACTTCAAGTTGTTGCGATAGTGTGGGGAATAAAAAAACCAAAAGCATTAGTTCAAGATCCAGAAAAAAAAGTTCATACTGTTTTTAAAGGAATGAGAATAGGAAAAAATGACGGTGTTGTTGCTGAAATTAGAGAAGGCGAAGTCGTTGTTGTAGAAGTATTTGATTACAATGGTAAAGCAACTAAAGAATCTTTTGTTTTGCCAATTAAAAAATAAATAAGGACAGGAAAGCCAAATGAAAAAACAAATTCAGCTTCTGCTTATATTACTAAGTTTATGTGCTTATATTGGATGTGCCACTAGCCAAGAAGAAGATCCTTTTTCTGAAGAAGAAGAAACGGTAACCGAACAACAAGATAGTAATTCTGAAAATTTAGATAATTCAGATAACTCAGATAATTCAGATACCAACTCTTCAGCCGATGACTTTGCACAAGGTGAAGAAGAAATTATGTCTGATTCAAAAGCGAAAAGTGAAGAGCCACCACCTGAAGATTTATTAACACAAGAAGAATCATCAGCTCCAATTGAAAAAAATAAGGAATTAGGTTCAGACCCTTTGTTAGAAGAAGATGTGGCTGCACAACAAAATAATTTAGAACAAACAGAACAACCACCATCAGATGCTCAACCTGAAATATCATCTCCAGCAGAAGACAAACTTGAAATGGCACAAGCAGAACCCCCTACAGATACAGAAAGTGAACAAAATACTTTGCCAGCTGTTGGAGTTACTGGATCAACAAAAATTCAAAACATAAGATTTGAAGGGGCTGATGGTGCAGGGACTGTTGTGATTGAAAGTACTCAACCTGTTACTTATACATCACGCTTTAATAATCAAACTCAGCAATATATTATTGAACTCTCAGGAGTGACATTGCCAGATTCATTAAAACGACCCTATACAACAAAAGATTTTAAAAGTGATGTGGGCTCAATTGATGCATACCAAAATCCAGGGAGCGATGTAGTTAAAATTGTAGTTCAACTTAGAGAAGGGGCGCAAGAACCTACGATTCAACAAGAGGGTAATAAAATTTTAGTGATAGCAGGTGGAAACATAAATTCAGAAACTGAAGAGCTAAGTGCAAATGATTATGATTTATCAAATAGTAATGAAGCAGATGCTTCTGACTCTGGTGCTGAATCTCTAGAGAGTGGAAAAGGAATTTTATCTAGCGCTAATTTGCAAGAGTTTTTATCTAGCAATATGAAATTTTATGGAAAAAAAATTAGCCTTGAAGTTAAAGACATTTCAGTTCGTGATGCTATTAATTTAATTGCTGAAGAGAGTGGTGCAAACTTAGTAATGACCGATAGTGTGAATGGAAATTTATCTCTCAAGTTAAGAAAAGTGCCATGGGATCAAGCTCTTGTTATGGTTTTACGAGCTAAAAAATTAGGTTATACACGCCAAGGAAACGTATTACGAATTACAGACATCAGTGAGATAAAACAAGAAGAAGACGATGCTTATAAATTTGCTGAAAGTAAAAGAAAAATTGATCCATTGATTGTTCAAATGATTCCCATTAACTATGCTAAAATTGATGAACTTAAAACTCAAGTAAGTACTGTCTTAAGTGAGCGAGGAAAAGTTGTAGCAGATTCTAGAACTAGCGCTATGATAATCACAGATACCGAAGAAGTTTTAGATCGAGTCAAAAAAATGATATCAGGCTTAGATATTCCTCCAGCGCAAATTCTTATTGAAGGAAAAATTGTTGAAGCTAATGAAAGTTTTGAAAAATCAGTGGGTATACAATGGGGAACATCAGGGCAGGATAAGTTTTTAGCTAAAGGTAATAAAGGACCAATTAATTTAACTCCAACTTTATCTATGAAGCCGGGAATAAAAACCAGTGCGTCTATGGGAATAGGATTAAAAATTGGAAATTTAAATTTACTGGGTGATTTAAATTCACTGATTGCACTTGAAGAACGTGAAGATAATGTGAAAGTGATTTCTTCGCCAAGAATTATGACTCTACATAATGTGAAAGCTTCAATTGTACAGGGGAGTCAAATCCCAATTATCGTTGGTGGAGCAGTCACCAATAATGCAAATCTAAATACAAGAACGAGAGATGTAGTTTATAAAACTTTACAAATGCATCTCAATGTAACTCCTCAAGTGGCTAATAATGGAAATGTCATTATGAATGTTGAAATGAAACGAGATTTTCCTGGGGCAGTTAGTGATGATGAAAGTGGAGCTGCACCAATTTTTTCAAGAGAAGCGCAAACAACAGTTATGGTGCAAAGTGGTCAAACGGCAGTAATAGGTGGAATTTATCAAAATGATGCTCGCTCAGGAGAGGGAGGAGTGCCTTGGTTAAAAGATATACCTGTTCTTGGTTTTTTATTTCGCAATGAAAACCAAAGTAAAAATAAAACTGAGTTATTGTTATTTTTAACACCTAGAGTTTTAAAATCAGCTGAAGATCAAAAAATTTCTGAAGATAATACAAATTCTGGAACACAATATGAGTAAGAAAATAAGTTGTTTTTGTAATTTTTTTTGATCAAACTATAAGTATGAGTATATCAATTAAAATTTTAAAATTATTTCTTTGTTCACTATTAATAATACTTTCATCCTGTGCTGGAGATAAGGATGAAGAAGACTTAGAAGTGTCCATTACTCCTTCAGAGGGAACTATCATAAATTATGATATGGAAACTTGTAATTCATTAGAACAAAATTCAGATGCAATAAATCCCACTCGAAAATATGTCACAGGTCCCATCGTTTATTTTTTAAAACTATCTTTAACTTGGAAAAAAAATTACCGTTTATTTATTCAAGAAGTAAACCTTCAATTTGATAATGATAAATTCACAATAAATTGTTCGATACCAACAAATGAATTAGCATCACTGTTTTTATTTTCATCTCTTGTAACTACTGGTACAGCTTTAACAACTGAACAAACAAAAATAGCTGCAAATAAAATAGTATATGATGCTGAGGGTTTTACATCTGCAGGGACAGTTACTTCGTATTCTGGTTGTAAAATTGCGTGTCCAGTCACACTAAAAGATAAAAACGACTTGGAAGTCAGTGGCTCAGGCACTTTGACCGTTCGAGGTACTTCAGAAAAAGAAGATGTTTTTGAAAGAGTAAAAACAAATATTTCAATCAGTATTGTCCCATAACAATCGAAAGGTTTATTAATTATTATTAACTTGAGTTCGGAGATTAAATTTTTCCTCAAGTATAATACATCGAAATCAATTAATATTTAGATTTAAATGGTAAAATAGCAGTTTGTGAAACTTTTGGTAGATAACCGTCATATATACCGCAATTTTTACTAGTAATCCCAGTACACCAAAAATTAAAAACTGTTAATGGATAATTTTGAATGGAAGTATTTATAAGTGGATCTATAGTTGTTAACTCAATCAAAACTTCATTTGTTAACTGATTTATAATAACGCCCGAAGTGTCATTATAAAAAATTCTTATGTTATTACTTTTAAATGTATTACCGTCTCTGAGTGTCACTAAATTTAGGGTAAGAGCATCAAGTTCAAGTTCACCCTTGAGTCTAATATGTGACCCTTCGCTAACAGGATTGCTCAGTTGATAAAGTTGATAGTCATAAGCTAAAAAAGGAACGTTATTTGCCTTTGATCCATCCATTGAATATTTGAAGTCAGGGCATAACTGACAAGTTTGCTCTTCATTTTTATTATCTATTTGAACACTATAAAATCTAACTGGATTATATGAAAAAATTAATTCAGTCATATAGTTAGTAGTATTATCCAACTTACCAAGTTGAATCCCATAAAATGAAATTAAAGAAATCAAACGATCCGCAACAACCTGATCTCCTTTTGTTATCTTTAATAAATACACCAAGTTATTCTGACTATAGGGAGAGTTGGTCGTGCGGTTGGCAAGTTCTTGTAAAGAAGGATATTGTAGTGATATTATTTTCTTTTGCTCACCAATTTGAAAATCAATAGTTCCTACATTATTTACAACAAATTTTTGATTTACATTAGAATTGTTAATAGGGCGAATTTCATAAGTTAAATTTTCAGCAACTTCAAAATTTTGATTTCTCAAAACTTCAAACTCAAAGTAACCTTGTGGATAAGAATTCTCTTTCTGAGAATATATTTGTTGCTTATTAAAATAATTAGATAAAAAACGAATCTTCATTGGACGTACAAGCTTGTTATAAGGCTTAGTGTTTTCTAAATTCTGAGTATTTGGAATTGGCAATAAACTTGAAGTATTAGTTAATATATTATCAACTGTAGAAGTAGTTAAATTCGCATTACTTAATATATTATCAACTGTAGAAGTAGTTAAATTCGCATTACTTAATATATTATCAATTGTAGAAGTAGTTAAATTCGCATTACTTAATACGGACTGATTTTTAAAAATTAAAGGAATTTTAACAACCTGTTGACTTTCATGAAAATATGTAACTTCTAAAAAAATAGATGAGTAATCTGAATTTATTGATTGAGATGAATTTCCAAGGATAACAATTTCTGAAGATTTCATAAAAGGGCTAAGTAAGACTTGCCCTGAAAATTTACCAATCGAAGTTTCAGTTGAAATATTATTACTATTTAATTGGATCAGTTGATAGTTCACTTGGATGGACATGTTTGCTGCAGCTTCTGATAAACTAACAGTTATAGAGTTCTGATTTTCGTAAAAGTTAATTGATTCTTTATCAAATTGAATTAAGCTATTTTTAGTAAAAGAATTAATATCAGTTATTGGAACATTAGTTTTATTTTGTTGGCTGCAATTTTGAAAAAATAAAATAATTGATATAAATACACCTAATGCGAAAGTTTTTAAAAAAAATCTTTTTGAATGGAACAAATTCATAATTAAATTTCTCCTTATTTTTTCCCATAATTTAGAATAACATATTAATTTCACATTCCATAAAAATAAATCTGATTTTTCAATAGGTGTATCTTATTAAGACTTAGATAAATTAACCTTAAATCACATATTATTTATAGCGTTTCACATTGATAACTTTTAATGATGCTATCATGGAATTTTGAATAGATCATTTTGATGTGGATGTTAAAGACATGTTATATATAAAAAAGCGGTAAAATTGAAAAAGTAAATTAAAGCTCGTATCACTTTTGCTATAGTTAGATTGCCATACAGACATGTAAAGAATAGGTAGTTATTTTTTCTTATCAAGCTTGTTGATTTCTTCCTTAAGTTCTTTTCCCACTTTGAAAAAAGGAAGTTTTTTTGGTTCCACTTCGATGATTTCACCCGTGCGTGGGTTTCTACCTTTATAAGCCCCGTACTCTCTATTTACAAAAGAACCAAACCCTCTGATCTCAATTCGGTCGTTTTTCATAAGAGCTTCATTCATGCTATCAAAAATTGTATTAACAACGGCCTCGGCTTTTACGCGAGTTATTCCAGCTTTTTCAGATATCAAATTGATTAAATCGGCTTTAGTCATCAGTATCTCTCCTTGAACTGTTGCTAATGGGCAATTTTGTTTACCCTATAAAATCATTATACAAAATGAAAGACCAGTGACTAGAAAATTATGATGGAGAAATCTCTTTACTCTTTGTGTCATTTGCTAGAGCATCATCTTTAATCTTAAAATGAAAAAAACCAGAATTTTTTAGTATTCTCCCATAAGCATATATAATTGTATCTACCATTTTTTTTGTATCGAATAAATTTGTAACCTTTGTTCTTGCTCTTTCACCAATTGGGATACCTTCTTCAGGTTTAGAAAAAATGGCAATTAATAGTTTTGCTAAACTTTCAATATCTGCTGGACGCAGTAAGAATCCATCGACTGTGTCTTCAATAATATTTGCAATGGCGCTAACTTCAGAACCTATGACAACTTTTTTTTGTGCCATGGCCTCAATCATCGTTGGTTCAAAACCAGTTGTTCTTGCACTCATATTTACAAAGACATCAGCAATTGAAATATAATCTGTAATATCGTGATCTTTGATAGCTCCGACCATTAAAACTCTTTTTCCAAGAGCATGGCTTAGAATATCAAATTCAATTTCTTTCCATCGAGGACCATTACCGATTAATATAAGATAGGCATTTGGTTTTTTTATTGCCACCTTTTCAAAGGCCAGAAGTAAATTTTTCATTTCATCAGTTTCACTCATGTCTGAAATAGTCACAGCAACTTGAGCAGATAATGGAATTCCTAAAGTTAATCGCAAATCTTTAGATTCCGTCCTTGGTGATAAATTTCCTATTTCAATTCCATAGGGAACTGTATACATATGATAGTCTGGGTATAAATAATATCGTTCAAGCATTAATCGTTGTTGAGGGCTTGATACAAATATACCATTTGCAGTACTGAGAAGTTGTCGATCTCCACCATAAAAAGTTGTAATAAATTTATATACAACCGCAATTGCAGTTGTAAGTATTGCCCCAATGGAATCTTGAACCATACCCATTATTGAAACGATTTGAAACATTTGTGTTGCATCAGCATCATAAGCTACAGCAACTCTAAATTTATTTTTTAAAAAACCAATCTCGATACCAGAAGCATCAATGCTATGGACAAGGTGAAAAGGATTTTTTTTATGAAGTTCTTCAAACTTTTCAAGCGCCTGTTTGGCGAATAAACTTCTTTCTTGAGGTTTATCTTCTTGTAAGAAATAAACTTGGACTCCATCTCGAATTATTTCAGAGCGACCAACATTACTTTTACCAGCTAGAACTGTGACATGATGTCCTTTTTGGGCGAGTCCTTTAGCAATAGGCCACAAAAATCCATGATCAGTTGCACGACCAAGAATTGGAAACTTATGGGAGACCAAGCAAACATTGTATGAATCTTTTGAAATAACTGAAGGTGTGAAAGTTGCCATATATTTAAAAGAATGCCTAAAATTAAAAAACAAAGCAATGAGAAATATGGAGTAAAAATCACAGTATGATTATAATTTATTTTTTGTTCCATTATGCATCATTATATTAAATAATATTTATAAATTAGACTCATTTGTTTTCTTTTATAAATTTATATCATTAAATAAATACAACAAGGTAAAATTGTAAATGTGTTAAGATAAAATTTTTTTATTGGAGTTTTTTAATGGTCAAATTTTCAAGTATTTTAATTTCTAAAGTTTATAAAACATTTATATGTTTTTTTATTTTTAACATTATTTTTATTCACTTTTGTAATGCAGATCAATTTCATTATAATACTCATAATATTGGAGAGCGAGCTATTGGTTTAGGTGGAGCATACACAGCCTTATCTGATGACCCTAGTGGAATTTTTCATAATCCAGCTGGAATTATTTTTAACTATGAAAATTATTTTAGTTTAGTGGCATATGTTTATAATTTATCAGAGGTAAAATATAAAAATGCATTAGGCAATAGGGACTATACCATTAAAACTAGCAATCCTAGTTCTAATTTTTTCGGCTTCACGCAAAATTATGGTAAAATTAAATGGGGTTTTGCATTGGTTTTTCCAGAAGATACTAAAGCAGATCAAAATGATTCATTTGATAATTTAAATAATCCGCCAACAGTCGCAGGAAAAGAAACCGCTAAGTCATTAAGTCGTCGTTTACTTGATCAATATACCGAAGGTTTGATTGGGCTTGCCGCAGCCTCGGAGGTTTCAAAGGATTTTACTGTAGGTGTAACTTTTTTTAGTGGATTTCTTACACATAAAACAATTAATACTCAGTATATAGTTTTTAATACTAATACGAGCAATAATAAAAAATATTTTTTCTCAAATGATTTTTATGATCAAATTACATATTTTACATATCCCAAAATTGGTTTTCAATATATGCCAATCCCTAATTGGTCTATAGGTGGTGTCATTGGGAAAAAATTGACTTTTTATTCTAAAAGGGATCGGCAATCTATTCGTACGGCCACAGATATAAATGGCTTGCCAGCAACTCCAACAATAAATGCAGATAATGATGTAATTATAAATTATTATCCTGGTTCTCCAAATATGTTAAGTCCTCTAGAAATAAGTGGGGGAGTTGCTTACTTTCCAGATAAGACAACTTTGTTTTCAGCTGATGTAAAATATTATACTGACGATCCTGAGTTTAAATCATTCACAACTGTTCCAGTGATGAATATATCTTTAGGTTTAGAGTATTATTTTTCTGAACAGCAAGTTTTTAGAACTGGAATTTTTACAAATAATGCAAATACACCAATTTTATCAAATTCCAAAACAAATCAATTGGACCATGTTGATTATGCAGGGGGCTCAATTACTTATTCATTTTTAACGCCGGGCTCAACGTTTACACTTGGTTGCCAATATTCTACAGGAGCAGGAAATGGACAAATCATAGGTGATACGACAATTCAGCAAGCTATTGAAGGTAAAAATGTTTCATTACTTATGAATGCAAGTTTACAATTGTAACAAACAAGAGAATAACGGTGCGTGATTTAGTCTCGCATATATTCGGGAAGCGTTCAGACTCAATCATTAGTAGTTGTTTAAGGATTTAAAAAATGATTTTATTAATTTTAATATTTATTGCTACCACTACAATTGTTTTTTTTGGTTCTTTTATTTATTGGAAAAAAAAATATGAAGAAAAATATCACAATATTGAGTTTTCAGAATTTATTTTAAATTCTCAACAAAAGTGTGGATGGTTTAAAGTAAATTCTAATGGTACAAAATTTATTGTTCACTGTTCAAAATATGTCAGAGAAATGTTGAGTATAAATAAAGATCTCTCATTATCAGAGTTTTTGGATCTGTTTGCATGGAGGTATAACTCAATTCATAATATTAAAGATCAAATTAATTCACTTTTTAAAAGTGGTGAAAGCTTATCAATAACTGAGTGTTTAAATTCCAATAAAAATTTATATTTAGAAGTTCAATTTTCAATAGTTTATTGGATTCATAATAAAGAACCATATTTATTTGGCTCAATTTCTAATAAAAGTAAATATAAAGAATTACAGAAAAAACTTGAATTTGAATTGGAACGAAATTCACACATATCAAAACTTGCAGCACTAGGGGATATTACTGGTTTAATTGTCCATGAAATAAATAGCCCTTTAACGATATTTCTCAGTCAAGTAAAGAAACTGAATCAAATAAAAGTTGATGAAAAAGATGAAAAAACATTTAGTGGAATCAAAGACAAATTACAAAAGGGAGTAGATAAAATTGGATCGATAATGCGATCGATAGATCGATTAGATTTATCTCGAGGAAAAGATATTAAGCAAACAACACCCGTTAAATCTATTATCAATGAAGTAAAAAATAAATTAGGTGAAAAAATTCGAAATGAGGGTATTAATTTAGAAATTTCAAATATAAGTGAGTCTTTAACTTTAGAACTTAAATCTGTACATTTTACAGAAGCAATTTTGGTTTTGATTTCAAATTGTATTGAAGTTTTAAAAGAAATTCCAATTAGTGAGCCCCGTTGGATAAAAATTAATGCTGTAGAAAATGAAATGCATTTGTGTCTTCAGATAATTGATTCAGGGAAAGGAATTTCAAAGGATGAGCAAGAAAAATTATTTAACTCTTTCTACACGACTAAAAGAAATTCAAAAGCTTCTGGACTTGGGTTAACAATTGCAAAATCAATAGTTGAATACAACGAAGGATCTCTAGTCTATAATTCTGAACACCCTAATACTTGTTTTGAGATTTATTTTCCAAAAAATATAGTTATCGGAGCAAAACCAATAAGTCTGATATAATCGCGAAGCGATCAGACTTAATCATTAGCAGAGGAAAAAGAAAAAAAAGAAAAACGGCGCGTGATTATGTCTCGCATATAATCGCGAAGCGATCAGACTTAATCATTAGCAGAGGAAAAAGAAAAAAAAGAAAAACGGCGCGTGATTATGTCTCGCATATAATCGCGAAGCGATCAGACTTAATCATTAGCAGAG
>SXGU01055355.1_pt1 | contig 32702 bp, 30 predicted proteins | sample 3174531 | NCBI WGS metagenome assembly SXGU01 (sample SAMN11356863, study PRJNA531348) | freshwater metagenome | isolation source: freshwater sample F1-140 | place: China: Fuxian Lake, Yuxi | collected 2017-12-25 | reverse complement strand
GCCAGCGCGGTGAAGCCGTATTGGATGCCGATGATTTTGTGGTCGGTGGAGAAGACGTAGGAGCGCAGGAAGCCGGGGTCGTGGTGCTCGCGGCTGTGCGCCGGTTCCGTGTGCGTAGTTTTCGTGGCCTGCATAAATTGTTTTTCAGTCTGCGTTCGGTTGCGTTCCCGCGCAGGCCGCGTTTTATCTCGCGGCGGGGGATTGAATGTCAATTCGGGACTAAGCTGCTGCTTTTCTTGTCTGCTGCCAACTTCATCTTGCTACCGCTTGTCAAAAACCATCAGCCCCAGCAGCAGCGGCAGATACAAAATCGAGGCGAAGAACAGCCGCCGCGCGCTCAGGCGGTCCATCTGCTTCGCGAACCGCCCGGCGAACCAGAGGAACCCCAACCCCAGCACCAGCGCGCCCGCCAAGTAGAGCGCGCCGGACATTTGGAAAACGAAAGGGCTCAAGCTCACCGGCAGCAGGCCCAGCGTGTGGCTCACCGCCGAGCGCCCCGTGCGCGTGCCATCGCGGTCCACCAGCGGCAGCATGACGAAGCCGCCCTTGGCGTAGTCCTCGCGATACATCCACGCGATGGCGAGGAAGTGCGGGAGTTGCCAGAAGAAGAGAATCGCGAAGAGCGCCCAGCCCTCGATGGACAAGTCGCCGCGCGCCGCCGTCCAGCCCATCAGCGGCGGGAGCGCGCCGGGAATCGCGCCGATGGCCGTGTTCAAAGTGGTTTTGCGCTTCAGCGGCGTGTAGATGAACAGGTAGCTGATGAGCGTCACCGCGCCGAGGACGGCGGTGAGGAGATTTGCGCCAAACGCCAGCCAGAGCAGCCCGGCCAAGGAAATCACCCCGCCGAGCACAACGACAGTCTGGGGTTGGATAAGACCCGCCGGCAAGGGCCGGTCTTCCGTGCGCTCCATGAGCGCGTCGAAATCGCGTTCGAGATACTGGTTGAGCGCCGCCGCGCCGCAAGCCAGCAGGCCGGTGCCCATGAGCGTGTTGACCAGCAACAGCCAGTTCATGGGGCCGCGCTGGCCTAGGTAGAACCCAACGAGCGTGGTCAGCAGCACGAGGCTCGTGAGCCGCGCCTTGAACAGCTCCCCAAGCATGCCGGAGCGCGTCTTGTCGTGGGCGGCGGCGTCTGCGGTCAATTTTTGGGCAGTGGTCTTCACCAAAATCAGAGGTAGATTAAGATTAAGATCAGGACCAAGAGCAAGAGCGGAGTCGGTGCGATTCAATCTTAATCCTGCTCTTAATCCTCATCATAATCCTGCTCCAGGTGCGTGAGGCGGACGCTCTTGTCCGCAGGCGGGCAGCGGACAGGAGTGTCCGCTCCACGCCGCCGTCAGCAGCGTCAGCAGCGCGCCCGTGACCAGGCTCGCCGCTCCCACGAGGACATGCAGCGTCGCGATGTCTGCCGCCTTGTTGCTCAGGACCGTCCAGATGCCGAGGCCGAACTGGACGCAAATCAGCCCGAACCAAACGCCCGCAGCCTTCGCCACCGGATGTGCTGCGCCCATCGTGCGCCGCAGCTTCAGCAGGCAGCCCAGCACGTGGCCGAACACCACGAGGGCCCCGATGCGGTGCGCCATGTGGAGGTGGATTTGCCTGGCGGTGATCGGCTTGAACTCCCGGTGGTCGTTCCGGGAGCGGTTGTAAGTTTCGAGCGAAATGGTGTCCGTCGCGGGCCAGACCTTGCCGTGTGCCAACGGAAAATCCGGCACGGCCAGGCCCGCGTGCTGGTGGCGCATCGAAGCTCCAAGCGCGAGTTGGCCGAGGATCAGGAGCGTCGTGATGAGCAGGAAGCGCCGCACCTTCGCGGGGACGGCCACCGGCGGCGACTCCGCCTTCAGCCGCGCCCACCAGTCGCTCGTCACGAGCGCAATGGCGCACATCAACACGAGAAAGCACTGCGCCAGCGTGCCGTGGAAGATGCCCAGCCAGTCCGCCAGAGCCGTCACGCGCAGCCCGCCGAGGACGCCCTGCACGATGACCAGCACCAGCGCGAGCAATCCGAACCGCGCCAGTCGCGGGCTGACGGCTTCATGGCGCGGCCAGACGAAGCTGATGCCGAAGCCCGCCACGCCCGTGCCGACGAGGAACAACACATTGTCGAGCTTCACCTTGGCGCTCGTGGACGCGACTAACCCAAGCGCCAGCACGACGACGCTTCCCCAGCGCAGCCACTTTGCGGCGGGCCGGCCGTTCATCCACAACGCCAACACCAGCGTCATGAAGCCGACCACCGACCCCGCCAGCCGGTGCGAGTGTTCGTAGAGGATGCCGCCGACCCACATGGACACCGGGAAGGTGAACATGTTGTAGCCATAGCTGTTCGGCCAGTCCGGCACCGCCATGCCCGCGCCGTGGCTCGTGACCAGCCCGCCGATGCCGATGAGAAGGAGCGTCGCCAGCGCCGTAAGCACGGCGAAGCGGTGGAGCCAAAGATGTTCAGCCGTTTGCGGCATGGGGTGATAGAGATATCCGCCCGGCAGCCGGTTTCAAGCGCGGCGGGACGATTTCATCGGGGCTGATTGCGCGCAGTTCAGCGGTTAATCGGCCGGAATGCCTGCGCCAAAAAGATTCAGCCGCCGCAGTCCCAAGACTACGGCGGCTGAAGTCCGGAAATTGAACTACTTGGCCTCGATGGTGAAGTCCGCCTTCGCGCTGCCTTTCACTTCGATTTCCTTCTCGACCTTGCCGCCCTTGCGGTGCTCGACGACCAGCTTGTATTTGCCGTCCGGCACGCCGGTGATCTTGAAGGAGCCATCCTTGCCGGTGACGGCATGGAAGCCGTGGTCGAACACGCTCACGTAGGCGAACATCCACGGATGCACGTCGCACTTGAAGCGGAGGAACTTCTCGGCCTTTGTGAAGGCGAAGTCGAGCGGCTTGCCGCCGGCCATCTGGGCCTTGTTGTCTTCCTTGTTGCCGTCCACCGCCGGGGTGGGGTGGACGTTGTGCATAAGGGGGTCGGAGTTAAGCACGCGGATCGGCTGGCCGGTCTGCGCGGAGTTGATGTAGGGCAGGTATTCGCAGCCTTTCTGGTCAATGACGACCGCCTTGTCCGAAGCCGCGCCGCCCTTGGCGCCTTCGAGATAAACCACGCAGTCGGCGAGGCCGCCGGTGGCGTCCGACACGTAGAAACGGGTCATGACCTTCTTGCCGGCTTGCAGCTTGCCACAGGTGGGGTCCACAGGGATTTCCTTCTCGGGAGCTGGCGTGCCCTTGAGGGTGATCTTGCCGGTGACGTCGCCCGCCGAGGCGCTGCCGGCCACAATGGCGACGGCGGTGAGGGTCAGTATCAGTGATTTCATGTTCGTGTTTCAGTGTTGTCCAAATTGACGCCAGGCCATTCCGGCCCCGCTGTCAAAGTGGACGGAGAGTAGCGGCCCGCAATTCGCGGTCAAGGGGGTGGTCAAGATTTCAACCGGCCTGTTCCTATGGAGTCGGAGTGCTTATGCGGCAGGCCCTACGGCAGCACCTTGATGTGGCTGACGCGGAAGAGCGCGCCGCGCGGCTGGTTGGGCAGGCATTCGATCTCCCAGCCGTGGGCGAGGATGATCTGCTGGACGATGGCCAGGCCCAGCCCGGTGCCCTTCTGGTGCGTGGTGAAGTAGGGCTTGAAGATTTCCTTCAGGTTCTCGGGCGCAACGCCGGGGCCGTTGTCGCTGATCTCAAGCGTCAGCGTGTTCTCGCCGCTGCGGGTCGCGTTCACGCGGATCTCGCCGCCCCGCTCAAGCGCCTGCGTGGCGTTGATGAGCAGGTTGAAGAGCGCCTGCCGCAGGAGCTGCTCGTCGGCCTCGATGCGCGGCAGGTCGGGCTGGACGGTGAGTTGGATGGCCTTCTCCTCCAGGTCATAGCCGAGCGCGCGGACGACCTCGCCGACGGCGCTGACCAACGGCACAGGCGAGCGGCGGACCTCGCGCGGGCGGGAGTAGTTGATGAACTCGTTCAACTGCGCGGTCACGCGGTCCGCCTCGTCCACGATGCCGCGCGACTTCTCGGCGATGGCGGGAGGGGCGTCGTCCTGCCTGGAGATCATCTGCGCCAAGCCGCGGATGATGTTGAGCGGGTTCTTGGTCTCGTGGGCGAGGCCGGCGGCGGCGAGGTTCATCTCGCGCAGGTGGGAGTTCATCTCGCTGGCGCGCAGCAGGCGGAACTGGAGGTCGGCGGACTTGCTGAGGTTGCGCAGCGCGAGGGCGACGCCCAGCGCGGCGACGCCCGCGAAGCTGACGATCAGGGTGCGCGTCCAGAAATCCGTCTCCTTGGCCTGAAGGAACGGTGCTGTGGACAGGGCGATCAGAAAGCCGTGCGTGGTGCGGTTCTCCGCCAGCTTCTTGAACTCCGCCTCGGGAATCCACGGCGGGCGGCCGAACGACGAGCCGCTGGGCGGGCGGCGGAACGCGTCCCGGCGGTCAGGGCGGTTGGTGGAGACCACGCCAGCACCGGATACGATGGTGCCGTCGCCGGATCTCGTGGGCGGGACCGCGTTGGTTTCGGGGGGACGCGGCTCGCGCGGCTCGCCGGGCGGGCGGGGCAGCGGCCGGAAATCCTCACGCGGCGGCGCGTTCGTGTCGCGCGGCGGCAGGACGACGACGACGTTGGTGCCGAGGTCCATCGGGTTGACCACGGTGAGGACTTTTTCGCCCCAGTGAACGCCGCTCTGAAGCAATCCCTTGGCTTCGAGGTCCACGGGCACGCCTGCGGACGCGACGACTTCACCGGCCTTGTTCAGGAGCGCGAGCGACTGCAATCCGCTGAACGTGATGACGGATTGCAAGGCCACCTCCATCCGCTCCTGCGAGACGACACCGAAGCGCCGCTGGGACTCGATGAACTTGCCCAGCGTGCCGGTGATGTCGCGCGAGCGGCGGATCAAGGCCTCGCGCGCGGCGGTCTCCACCCGGCTGTGCTCGATCACCTGCCAGACCGCCATCGCCGACCACGCGGCCAGCAGCACGACGAAGGCGAAGCGTGGATGACGGATCATGCGGCGGGGAGCGCGGCGCTATTTGGGCGTGGGCCTGGCAGGCGCAGGAACAGCGGGCGCAGCCGCGGGCTTGACGGCCGGCGGCGGGTCCTTCAGCGGCAGGCTTTCGAGGAAGCGGTCCAGGTCCTCCTGCGGGAAGGCCTTCGGGGCGATCTTCTTGTTCAGCTTCTCGTCCGTGGTCATGTCCGCCAGTTGCGACGGTGCTTTCACAATGGTCGGCGTGAGGAAAATCATCAGCTCGCGCTTCACATTGTCCTTCACACGACGCTTGAAAAGATTTCCCAGCAGCGGAATGTCGCCAAGCAGCGGCACCTTGCTCTCCGAGTCGTTCTGCGTGTTCTCCATCAGGCCGCCGATGACAACCGTCTGGCCGTCGGGCACGACGACGGTGGTGGTGGCGATGCGGGAGTTGATGACTGGCGCGGAGACGGCGTTGGTGCCGCCGGAGATCGCGACCCACTGCGACTTGTCGGCCAGCGAGGAAATCTCCGGGGTGACGACCATCTCCACGTTGCCGTCCGACGAGATGAAGGGCGTGACGCTCAAGTTCACGCCCACGCTTTGGTAGGTGATGGTGTTGATCTGGTTGCCGAAGTTGTCGAAGCGCGTGTTCGTGATGAGCGGCACCTGCTGGCCCAGGCTGATGGTGGCCAGTTGGTTGTTGCGCGCGAGGATGGACGGGCGGGAGAGCACCTCAGTCTTGCCCGCCGTGGCGATCGCCCGGAGCGTCGCCTGGAAGTCATTACCGAGGATGGAGTAGATGCCCGCCCCCGGTGCGGCCAGCGCGGCGACGCTCGCGAGATCCTTGATAGGGGCGCTGCCAAATCCCTGGCCCGCGACGCCGCTGTTGCCGCCGGGGTTGGGGTTGTGGTTGTAGCCGCCGGCGAAGCCGATGTCGGAGTCCTTGCGATACGTGGCCTCCAGGAAGATCACCTTGATGAGCACTTGCGGCGAAGGGCGATCCAGGCCGGAGATCACCTTCTTGATTTCGGCCAGGGTCTTGTCGTCCGTGACGACGATCATGTTGCGCGTCTCCGGGTCGAAGGAAATGTCCGCCCCGCCCAGCGGTTGGCCACCGCCGGCCTGGGTGCGGCTGGCCGCGCCCCCGCCGCCAGTGCCCCCACCGCCAAAGCCGCCTCCGCCAAAACCTTGGAATTGCGCGTGCGCGGTCCCCGCCAGCGCACCGGCCAGCAGCCATCCCAAACCAATCGCTTTCATCGAACCATGTTTCATCATTATGCCTTTCAAGTGAACTGACCGGAATTCTGAGTTGAACTAGCGGCCGCCGCCGAAGCCGCCGCTGTTACCACCACCAAAGCCACTGCTGCCGCCACTGCTGTTACCACCAAAACCGCTGCTGCCCGACCGGCCGCTGGGGCTGCTTTGGCCGCCGTTGTTGCGCGTGGTGGTGCCTGTGCCGAAGCCGCCTGTGCCTGTCCGGCCGCTGGACGACTGCGCAGTCCGACCGCTCTGAGTTGGGAACAGAGCTTGCAGGATTTGCTGCATCTGCGCCGGGTCGGCGTTCTCCACCGGGATGACGAAGACCTTCTGCTGCTTCGATGGATCGGAGTCGAGCTGGGTGATCATCCCCGTGATTTGCTCCATGAGCGTGGGCGACGCAGTGACGATGACGGACATGGTGCGGTTGTCGGCCACAGCCACAACTTTGTTCTGCTTGAGCGCTCGCTCGCTCTGGCCGGCTGCCGCGCCAGTGCCGCCGCCACTGGGCGGGCGGAAGCCGCCGAAGAAGCTGCTGCCGCCGGTCCGTCCGCCGGTCCGTCCACCCTGCGTGCTCGTGTCGGGGAAGAGGTTCTTGATCATCGTGGCGGTGTCGTCGGCGCTCGCATGCTTCAGGCGGAAGACCTTGATCTCCGTCACGTCCTCGACCGGCACGTCTACCTGCTTGATCACGTCCTCGATCATCGTCATCGAATCCTCGGGCGCGCTCACGATCAGCGAGTTGCTCAACTCGTCCGCCGACGCGACGACCTTGGGCGTGGTCACGCGACCACCGGTGCCGCCGGCACTACCACCACCACCGCCACTTCCGCGGCTGGAACCGCCGCCGCCAAACCTTTGAAACATTTGCTGCATGGGGTTGACGCCGCCCTGCTGTGCGCCGCCGCGCGACTCGGCAGTGACGAAGAGATCCTTCACCACGGTCGCGAGCGTTTTAGCATCGGCATACTTGAGCGTGAACACGCGGATGGCGGAGACACTGGCCACGGGCGTGTCCAGCGCCTTGATGATCTCGGCCACGCGCTTGATGTTGATCTGCGTGTCGGTGATCACGAGCGCGTTGGCGCCGGCGTTCGCGGTCATGATCGAGGAGGTGGGCAGGAGGGAGTCGAAGTTCTTGATCACCTGTTCGGCGCTGATGAACTTGATGGGGATGATCTGCGTGACCATGTTCTCGGTCGCCGGGATTTTCTCCGGGTCGCCGCCGGGTTTGACCGGGAGGGGCTGCCGGCTCATCTCATCCTTGTTCACGATTTTGAGCGTGCGATCCACGCGAAAGGCAGCGTAGCCGTTGCGAGAGAGGACGTTGTTGAGCACGGCCACGGCCTCGTCCTTGGTGAGCACGTCCTCGCTCCACACATCCACCCGGCCGCGGATGTCGCCGACCGTGGGCACGATGATGAAGCCGGCAGCCTCGGAGAAGTAATTGAGGACCAACTCCAGCGGCACACCACGAAAGTTCAAGCGCATCCCCTTATCCGTCTCGTTAATGACGCGCTTGACTGGCTCCTTCGGCGCGGCGGGCGTGGGCGGGCGAGCCGCCTCGGCGGCCTTCTCGGCCGCTGCCGCCGCGAGCGCGGCAGCAAGGCCGGCCGGGCGCTCGTCGTCGCTCTTGGGCGCGGCGGGCGCGGCGGGGGCCAGTGCGGGCGCGGGCGCGGGTGGCGTCTGGGCCAGCACTGAGCCGGCGAGGCTGACTGAGAGGATGATGGCGAGGTTGGATTTCATATTATCTGTTCTCCCGTGAACGTTGTTCCATGAGTCGTTTTAGAAGGTCGCTTTCACCTGCGCCGCCCGAGCTGGTAGAGCCGGAAGACGGGGCGCTTGAACTGCCCGAACTGTTGTTTCCTGTGTTGAAGCCGCTGGAGCTGCCACCCGAGTTTAAGGTTCCACCCGAACTGGATGGGCTGCCGGAATTGAAGCTGCTGCCGCCGGAGTTGAACGAGCTGCTGGAGCCGCCGCCAAACCGCGTCACGTAGTAGGAGGTGTATTCCTCCGTGTCCACGGAGCCGTCGCCGTTGCGGTCAATAGTCCGGAAGTTGTCGCGCAACCGGCTGTCCGCTTCCTCGCGGGAAATCCTGCCGTCGCCGTTGCGGTCCTGATCGCGGATGCGCGACTGTGCCATCTCCACCGGGTTGCTGCTGCTCCCGCCAAAGGGCGAGCTGGAGCGCGGATCGCGGCTGAAGCTGCCAGAACGAGAATCCCGGCTGTTGAACCACGAGCTGCCGCTGCGCGAGTCCCGGCTGAAACCGCTGCTGGAGCCAAACTGCGAGCTGGAACCGAAACTCGAACCCGAGCTGGAAGAGAAGTTCGAGGTGAATTCCACCGGGCGCTCTGCTTCGCGCATCTTCCACTCGCCCTTATCCTCGCGGCGGAGCATGTAGCCGACCTTCAGCTCGACCGGCTTCCCCGCCGACTCCAGCCGCACGAGATTGGGCTCGATGCCGGTGACTTTACAGTCGCCGATGGTCTCATCCACCTTCACCGCCTTGCGATGGCTGGAGCTGCTGCCCTCGAAGAACGCCACGGAACCTTTCGGATAATCCAGCGTGCCCAGCAGCGAGAAGGACTCGATCACCGGATCACGGCGCACCGTCTGCGGCGCGGCCTCGGTCCGTCCTGCGTAGCGGCGGGTGTTGAAGATGTTGCGGTCGGGGATGTTCTTGAACGCGTCGAAGCTCTGCGCGGGCGAAACTGCCGGCGGCGCAGGGGCCTGCTTGCTGGCGGACTGCTTGCCAGAGGACTGCGGCGCGGGGCCATTCGTGCGGGACGACTGCGCGGACGCGGCGAAGGCGGCGAGCAACAGCGCGCCGCTCAAGGCGAACGCCAATGGAGACGGGGGGTTCATGGCCGGACAGTCGCACGCTTTGTCACCGGCTGCCAGCGCGATGATGCCGTCCTGGTCGGGGTTATTTCGCGGAGTTTTCATTCTTCTTCGGGGTTAGCACCAGGCCGCTGAGTTGCAGCGACAGGGTGAGGTTGCGGCCCTCGGTGTCACGCGTGGTCAGGTCCACCACGTCCACCTTCATGGCTAGGGGGTCTCTCTCCACCTGATACAAAAACCGCGCGAGGCTCGATAGGCTGCCGGTCGCGTCCGCGCGGCACTCCAACGTCTGGTGCTCCTCGCCGCTGGCAGCGCGCTTCCACGCCGGCTTGAGGCCGCTGACGGTCAGGTTCGCGTCCCGGCCCCACCGCTCGAACGCCCGCAAAGCCTGCCCCTCGGCTGCGGACACGTCATTCGTGAGCGTGTTGGCCTTCATGGCAGCCCACTTGTCCCGCACCGCGCGCTCGCGCTCCAGTTTCTTTGCGCCCTCGTCCACCTGTTTCTCCAGCTCGGCGATGCGCTTGGTGCGCGCCTTCCAACTGTCGGTGAGCGGCTGGAGGACGAACTTGTCGCCCACCATCAGCAGCACGGCGGTGACGGCTAAAATGCCCAGCAATTGTTCGCGGCTCTTGTTGTTCATCGGCTGGCTTGGGCGCTGTCGGCCCAGTGAAAGTTAAAGGTGAACTCCAGCGGCTGTCCGTTCTGGCCGCCCTTGACGTTCTCGACTTTGACATCCGTGACCTGCTTCGAGGCGCGGAGCTGGTCGAGCATCTTGAGCAGCGCCGCGTTGTTCCGCGCCGTGCCGCTGCAAGTCACGCCGGAGCGGTCGCGGATCTCGACGGACTTGGCGGCGACCGCGCCGTCCTCCGGAAACGCCTCGGTGACTTTCTTCAGGATGCTCAACGCGCGGAACGACTCGTCGAACCACGGGCGGAACTTACGGATCTTGACCTCCATGTCCTTGACCTGCGTGACGCGCACCTTCATGCCATCCCACTGGCCGTTGAGCTTGTTGAGCTGCACTTGCTGCCAGCCAAACATCCCGGCCACCGCCAGCGCGGCCACGCCCAGCGCGACGGCGGCATAGACGAGCTTCTTGGACGCGTGCTGCTCGGTGAACTGCTTCCACTTGCTGACATACGGCGGCAGAAACTCGAAGGCCGCCGGCTTGCTGGTCAAATGCCGCGCCGCGATGCACAACGCAGCAGAGGCCGCAGTGTCCGCAGGCAGCGCGACGCCGAACTCCAGCGGCGCGAACTCCTTCACGAGCTGCGCGCGCATCCCCAACGCCTCGGCGCGCGGGCGGATCTGCTCGTAAAGCTCCTCGGCCAGATCGCCTTGCCCGAAAACTTTCAGGTTCCGCACCGCGCCGCGCGCGTTGTCTGGCAACTGGCCGAGCGTGATGCGCAGCTCACGCGAAAGGCTGTCCACCTGCACCCGTCGCTCAGAGCCGTCCTGCTCGATGGCGCCCTCCAGCAAACGCAGCGCCGCGATGCCGCCTTGCGCGGTGACTTGCAAGGCGACGCCCTTCTCACCGGCCACCAGCGCGACCACCCCGCCGGCGGTTTCCGATTCCGCCACCGGCTGAAGCGCGGCGATGCCGAGCGTGAAACTCAGCGGCCGCAGTTGGATGGATTCCAGCGCCTCCTGCAATCGCGTGACGTGGTCGCGCGGAACCGCCACGAGCGTCGCCATGCGGTCCCCATCGGGCACGCCGACGATTGACTGCCCCAGCATCAGCGCCTCGGGCGCGTAGGGGAAACCGCGCTCGGCCTCCATCAGCAGGAGCGCCTGCACGTCCTCCGGCGGGAGGCCGGCGGGGACTTTCACCGCGAGCGTGAGCGCCCAGTTCAGCGGCACGCCGACCACGCAGCGGCGGTCGCGCACGCCAGCCTTGTCCAGGTGCGTGCGGATTTCCGCGCCGACCAAGTCAGGGTCGTTTGTAAGCGGGTCGAGCGAGAGCGTGGCCGTGGCGGACTTGCGTATTTCCACCGAGCCGTTCGTGCGCTTGAGGCTGACGATGTCCAGCCGGTTACCGTCCAGCACGAGGCCGAGAATCGAGGTCGCGGTCGTTTGCTTGGGTGCTTTCATGGTGGGTTCTGCAACTCGGCAATCTGCTGACGGACGTTCTGCCCCAGCGCCCAGCCCAGGTGCGTGAGGTCCTGACGCTGGCGGATCTTTGCGCCGCCCTCGGTCGTGTCGAAGATCAACTTCACGCGCTGGTAGCCGCGCCCGTGATGGCCCAGCGCCGCGATGTCTGCGGAGTAAACGTAGCTGCGGCCAGTGATGAAGGGGCCTAGCTGGTCAGCCACCTGCGCGTCGAGCGCGTCCTTCACCCATGCGATGGAATGCTGCTCGGTCTGTCCAGTGCGCGCGGCGACAAGTGCGCCGGCCTTCTCGGCGTCGAGGCCGGGCAGGCAGGCCAGCACGGTGGCGGTGGCGGTGTTCACGTTGACGAGGCCCTCGATGACAGAGTTGGTGGACACGGTGAGGTCGGCCTCGATGAGCGCGAAGTCCTCTGCCCTGAGTCCACTGCGGGTGTAGAACTGGAGCACGCTGTTGTTGGTTGTGCTGGTGCCGCCAGCGTTCTGCCCATTCTGGTTTTGCCCGCCGTTCTGTCCGCCCTGGCCGTTGTCGGCGGGGAAACGCGCCAGAACCTGGCCCATGGTCTGGCTGCTGATGCCCGCGTCCGTCATCAAGGTGCGCAGGCCGTTCGGGTCCACCGTGCCGACGTTCACCTTCATCTGGCCGTTGGTCTTCATGTTCGATTGCTTGCTGTGGATGGTCAGATAGGCCAGCACGCCACGGTTGAGCACGCCGTCGCGGTTGTCGTTCGGCAAGGTGGCGTCCTCGTCGTCCTCGTTGCGGTCCAGCACGGCGTTCAGGTTCGCGTCCTCGTCGTAGAGGATGTCCTGGGTGAAACCATAGACCAGCCGCAGCTCTTCGATGCTCTCGAAGGGCGCGTTCTTGCAGCGGTAAGGCGGGTTGAGCCGCCCGTAAATCTCGTCCTCCGCGCCGTTCTCGGACGGGTCGCTGTCCGCATCGCGCCAGTCCCCGACGGCGGCGGCGAGTTCAGCCGTCATGCGCGGGAGCTTGGCGAGCATCGCGGCGGTGGCGGTGTTGAGGTGGAGCTTCGCGCCCTCGTCCACGAGGCCGAACGTGACTTCGAGGTCGTCCTCTTCGTCGAGCGGTTGGCCGATGAGCCAGAAGCGCGCGGTGCCGATTTGGATGGCCTCGACTTTGAGCGTGGCGGAGTCGGGCGGGACGCCGGGTTCGGTGACGTTCGCAAGGGCGTTGCTGATGTAGCGCGCCGCGCCCGCGATGGCCTGTTCGGACTCAAGCGCGGCGACGCGGTTGTCAGCGGCGCGAAGTTCGAGCGAGGAGGAGTTCGCGAAGTAAATCGCGAGGCTGACGAGGCCGAAGGCAACCCAGAGCACGATGATGAGAACAGAGGCGCGCTCCGTGGGGCGGACACTCCTGTCCGCCATGCCGCCGACAGTGACACGGGACGTTTCACGGTGGACAAGAGTGTCCACCTCACGATGCGTGAACGGCATCCTCATTGCGCCCCTCCAGTCGCCTGAGAAGTCGTGTTCGTGCTGGCCTCGACGGTCAGCGGCACGACCAGCTCAATTGGCGGCTGCTGGCTGGCACGGTCCTCGGATGCCATCTGCAACTGCACCTTGATCGCGCGCGGGAGCTTCATCGTCTCGTCCGCCGTCGAGTCCCACGACTCCTGCCAGTCCGTGCCGTCGAAAAAGAAAAACAGCACATCGGAAACATCCGTGAGGAGGAGTTGCTCGACCGGCTCCTCCTCGATGCCCCCCGCGGGCAGCAGGTTGCGCGTGACGGCGCGGATGAGGTCCTTGCCCAGCGCGCTGCGGTTCGTGGAGTCCACGAGCAGGTAGGCCACCTTCTGCACGTTCGGCCACGGCGAGTCGGAGTCGAGCAGGCCCGAGAGCGTGTAGAAATCCGGGCTGACCTGCGAGGACTGCCCGCTCATGCCACCGGTCGCGCCGGCCAGCGAACCGAACTGCGGCTGGCTGCCACTGGTGCCGGTGGGCGAGGATTGCAGCTCGCCGATGAGCTTCGTCGTGTTCGTGGACGGCGGCGCGATGCTGGCAAGGTCGCGCTTGAGGATGGTGAGCGCCTGCGTGAGCGGCAGGGATTTTTCCAGCGACGCGGCGGAGCGGTTGCGCAGCTTCAGGCCGCTGTAGAACACGCCGTTGATGGCCGCCAGCACGATGGCAAAGGCGACAACGGCGATGAGAAGTTCCAGCAGGGTGAAGGCGGAAAGTGAATGGCGAATGGCGAATGGCGAATGGCGAATCCGAGGCCGAACGGCGCACTGAGCGCGGGTCCCCTCGCCCCCATCGGGGGAGAGGGCTAGGGTGAGGGGGCGGGCTGCGGAGCAAGGGACGCGTCCGGTAGTTCGAGCCGAACGGGACGCGGTGGATTTGGAAGTGCAACTGTCTGCTGCACGCGCGGCCCGCTCACCCCGGCCCTCTCCCCCCGTGGGGGAGAGGGAGAAGAAGGCGCGTCCGGCAGCCGAACGACTTTGGACTTTGGACAGAACGAATTTCACAGCGTCCCCCCCTCCATCAGCGTGCTCACCGACACCTCATATTCGTTGCCCTGGACGAAATACACGACACGCACCGTCGTCTCCTGCAACGCGGCGTCCTCGGCCCACGCGACGGACTGGACGGTCCACTGGAATTCATGCTGGCTCTCGACGATCGAGCCGCTGTCGTTGCCGCCCGGCCCCGAACCCGTGATCGCCATCTCGCTCAGGACGCGGTCGGCCACGCGCGCGGCCACGGACTTCCGCTCGCCGACCTGCCCGGCGAGGCTCGCGATGCGCAGGCCCTCCAGCGCCACCGGGATGACGATGGCCATGAACAGCAGCGCCGCCAGCACCTCGGCCAGCGTGAACGCGGCGCACTGGCGACGCCCTAGTGGGGCAGCCGTCCCAGCTGCCGCTGCGGGCATCCTGCCCGCGTTTTGCACACAGGCCAGCGCGGGCGAGACGCCCGTAGCGGCAGGCTGGAAGCCTGCCCCACTAGCGCTGTGGCTGGATGGTGCGAATCTCATAGTTCAAACGCGTGGGGCTTTGAGCGATGGCGACGGCGTCGCCCTCGGCGGACTCGTCCGCGCCACGCTGACGCAGGATGATGGCAGCGGGGCTTTTGCTGCCGATGAAGCCGTCGGAGTAGAAGCGGATGGTCTTGATCGGATTGCCGTTGGCGGAAACGTCCGTGGGATTGGCGAGGTCGGTGTCATCGTCGGGATTCTCCTCGCCGGAAACTTTCTTCGCCGGGGCGGCGGTGACTTCAAAGCTGAGATCCTCGGGCAGCTTGTATTGCACGCGCTTGGTGTCGTTCTCCAGAAAGCCCGCCTGCGCACGGAGGCCGTAGAGCCTCTGCTGCGTATCCACGTAAAGCTCGATGGGAATGCCCTCGGCCACCGAGCGGCTCGCGGCGTAGCGCGTGAGCGAGAGGAACCGGCGCGCCTCGGAGTCGAGGTCGCGGCCCTTGAAGAAGCCTTTCAGCGACGGCATCGAGACGCCCACCACGATGGTGATGAGCGCCATGACGAGGATGAGCTCGATGAGGGTGAAGGCGCTCGGCAAACGCTGAACGCGGATTGCGGAACGCGGAACCGGTCGGCGTCCGCGCTCCGAGCGCACAGGGGTTGTTTGTTGCGGCGAGGCCTTCATCGGCGTTGCGTTACTTCGCCTTCGACCAGTTGGTCACGTCGTCCTCGCTCTCGCGGCCGTCCGCGCCGAGAGAGGAAATGTCGTAGCTGCTCTGGTTGTTGCGACCCGGGCAGACATAGACATAGGGGCGGCCCCAGGGGTCCATCGGCATGTCTTTCATGTAGGGGCCTTTCCAGCCCGTCGCCTCGCGCGGGGCCTGGACGAGGTCCATCAAGCCCTCGCTGCCTTTCGGGTAGCCGCCAGTGTCCACCTCGAAGGCGTCCAGCGCGGTGCTGAAGCCGGCGATCTGCGTCTTCGCGGCGGTCTCACGCGCCTGCTCGGTGCGCCCGGAGAACTTCGGGACGACGATGGCCGCGAGGATGCCGAGGATGACCAGCACGAGGAGTAGCTCGATCAGCGTGAAGCCGCGCGTGGCGCGATTCTGGATTCTGGATTCTGGATTCTGACTTTCATGTTCATGTGTGTTTGAGAGTGAAGGGTTACTTGATGTGCTCCTGCAAAGTGAAGATCGGGATGACCATGCCGATGAAGATGGTGCCGATGAACGCGGCGATGACGAAGAGCATCAGCGGCTCGGCCATCGCCACCGCCGTCTTCAACTGCCGGTCGAGATCGCCCTCGGTCACGTCGGCGATGCGGATGAGTTCGCCATCGAGCTTCCCGCTCTCCTCGGCGACGGAAATCATTTCCAGCGTCGAGCCGCTGAAGAGCACACGGCAGTCGCCGAGGCTGGGGCCAAGCGCCTTGCCTTCCTTCACGCGGTCAATGGAATGCGCCACGGCGTCCACGAGTATCTGGTTGCCGATGGAGCGGCGCGCGACGTTCAGGCAGGCGATGAGCGGCACGCCCGCGCCCAGCAGCGTCCCCAGCATCCGGCAGAAGCGCGACATGGCGAACTGCGCGACGAGGCTGCCGATGGTCGGCACACGGAGAATGAAGCCTTCCCACGCGCGGCGGCCGGCGGACGAAGTCACCCAGTTCCGCGCGAGGTAGCCGCTGATGAAGACACCCAACAACAGCAGCACGCCGTAGCTGCGCAGCACGTCGCTCGCGCCGATGATGATCTGGGTGAGCAGCGGGAGCTTCGCGCCGAAGCCCTGGAAGACGAGCTGGAAGCGCGGGATGAAGAACACCAGCAGGAAGATGAGCACGCCCAGCGCGAGCACGAGCAGGATGGCCGGGTAGAGCATCGCGGTCATGACCTTGCTCTTCATTTCCTTCTCGCTGGCTTGGAAGTCGGCGATTTGCTTGAGCACCACGTCGAGGAAGCCGCCGGTCTCGCCAGCCTCGACCATTGCGACATAAACGCGCGGAAAAACATCCGGCGATTTCGCCATCGCGTCGGCGAGCGTCATGCCGTCCACGACGAGGTCGTGAACTTCCTTCCACTTCGCCTGCGCGACGGGGCTGGACGCCTCGCGCTGAAGGATGACGAGCGCGCGGCTCAACGGCACGCCCGCCGCGAGCAGGCTGGAGAGCAGGCGCGTGAAGTTCTCCAGCATACGCGCTGAAATCTTCGGCGTGCCGAAACTCAGGCTGGTGGGCGCGGGGATGTTGGCGGCGGCTTTTGCGTCCTTCGGAGAGGTGTCTTTCGACTGAGGCTTCGCGGGAGCCTTGGCTTCTTTCGCCGCGGGCTTCGACGGCGCGGTGATGGTCTTGGTGCTGCCGGCCCCGCGCTCGGTCAGGTTGATGGGCCGCAGACCGCGCGACTCCATCTGCTTGAACGCCTCCTGCCGTCCGTTCGCTTCGAGGACGCCCTCGGCAACGGAGCCATTCGCATGCAGTGCGCGATATTGAAAGGTCGTCATGAATTAAAGGGCCACAGCCAGTTGCGCCGCTGTCTCCCCGCCATCGTCCTTCTCGTCCACGCTGGTGCGGGAAACTTCCTTCGCGGTGGTGACGCTCAGGACTTCTTCGACGGTCGTGGCACCTTGGCGCACCAGCCGCCAGCCGTCTTCCGCGAGCGTCCGCATCCCGTTGCGCAGCGCGGCATCGCGGAGCTTGTCGGCGGAGGTGTTTTGGAGAATCAACTGCCGGATTTCCACGTTGGTGTCCATCCACTCGAAGATGGCGTTGCGCCCGTGGAAGCCGGTGTTGCGGCACTCGCGGCAGCCGACGGACTTGTAAATCGGGTGGGCCAGCGGAATGCCGAGCTTCGCCTTGTAAGTGGCAGCGGTGGGCGAGTCGTCCACGACCTTGCAATGCGGGCAGAGCACCCGCACGAGGCGCTGGGCCAGCACGGCTTCGAGCGAGCTGGCGACGAGATACGGTTCCACGCCCATGTCCACGAGGCGCGTAATCGCGCCGGGCGCGTCGTTCGTGTGCAAGGTCGAGAAAACCAAATGGCCGGTCAGCGACGCCTGCACGGCTATCTGCGCCGTCTCGTGGTCGCGGATTTCGCCGATGAGCACCACGTCCGGATCGTGTCGCAGAATGGAGCGCAGCCCGCGCGCGAAGGTGAGGCCGGACTTCTCGTTGACCTGGATTTGGTTGACGCCCTTGAGCTGATACTCAACCGGGTCCTCAATCGTGATGATTTTGCGGACGTGGTCGTTGATCTCGTTCAGCGCGGTGTAAAGCGTCGAGGTCTTACCGGAGCCAGTGGGGCCGGTGACGAGGACGATGCCGTGCGGTAGCTGCACGACGCGCCGGAAGCACTCCAGCTCGCGGTGGTTCATGCCGAGGTCGCCCATGCCGCGCAGCTTCGAGTTCTGGCGGAGCAGACGCATGACGACGGCCTCACCGTGGAGCATCGGGATGATGGAGACGCGGATGTCCACCTCGTGCGTGTCCACGCGGATTTTGATGCGACCATCCTGCGGCACGCGCTTCTCCGCGATGTTCAGGTGCGAAAGAATTTTCACCCGCGAGACAATGGCGGGCTGGAAGCGCTTCAGCGACGGCGGCACGGGGACTTCCTGCAAGTCACCGTCAATGCGGTAGCGGATGCGGAACTCGTCCTCGAAAGGCTCCAGATGCACGTCCGACGCGCGCAGTTCGATGGCGTCGCGCAGCACCTGGTTCACGAAGCGGATGATGCTCGCGTCCTCGGCGGCGCTGTCGAGGTCGTCGTCCGCGATGCCTTCCTGCACGACTTCGAGGCCGGCCTCTTCGTTGAGCGTGCCGATGGTGTCCGCACCGACGCCGAGATGCTTCTTCATCTCGCGCTCGATGACCTCGGTGGGCGCGAGGACGGGCGTGAGCGAGAGGCCCGTCATGGCCTTGAGCGCGTCGAGGCCCTGCGTGGCGAAGAGGCGGCTGGTGGCGACTTCGATGACGCCGTTCGTGCGGCGGAGCGGGAGCAAATGCTCCTTCAACAGCACGCGCGCGGGAAACAGGGAGAGCACCTGACGGTCCGGCTCGACGGCGTCGAGCGCGGTGAACGGCACGTCGTATTCCGTCGCGAGCCAGCGGAGAGCGGCGTCCTCAGTGGCAGCCCCGCCCTGCTTGGCGAAGGTCTGCGCGTCGAGCGGCGAGAGTTGCCGGGCGGAGATCATCCGCTCCAGCAGCGCCCGCATCGTCCCGTCAACAATGTTCAATTGGCTCATCCCTGTTTCCCTTGTGAACGTGATTACTTCAGCGTGCCGATGGCCACAAGTGTCGCCTCCTGGCGGACGGTGAGCACCTGGCGCAAGTCATCGGCCGCCTTTTCATACTTGGCCTCGGCGTTCTTACGGGCCTCGCGGACGCGGGCCATGCGCTGCTTCAACTCCTCGGTCGGAGCCTTGTTTTGGACGGCCTTGGAGAAGGCTTCGGAGTCGGGATTGGGCGTGCCACCGAACGGACTGCCGCCCGGACCGCCGGGGCCACGACTGCGGTTGTTGTCGCCGCCGCCTTGGTCGCCACTGCGGCTGAACAGCAGGCGCATATCACCGTTGAGACTGCGCACATCGCGCTGGGCTTCTGTAACTTTTTCGAGGCGGGCGAAAATCAGCTTCCACTCGTCGTCGTTTTTCACGTCGAGCAGTTCACGCATCCGCTCGGCCATGCGGGCGCGCATCTCATCGGGGTTGAAGCCACCCCGCTTCTGCTCTTGGGCGGTGGCGCTGCTGGTGAGTCCGCCGACGGCAACGAGCGCGGCGGCGAGGAGGGCTAACTTCTTCATACGGTTCCTTCTGGCTTGGTTGATGAGTTGACGGTTGTGCGCTCGCAACAGCGGGCGCGGTTTGGCACTCTTAAGCAACACCCATGCCAAGATGGATTTACGGTTTTGGGCCTGAAACCCTCGACCTCATCATCTCCGTCGGGCAATCCGTGCGCAAAACGGGTGGAGCTGCGCAAGGTTTGCGCAAACGGCATGGCCTCGCGCAAAGGTTGCGAAGGACGCAAAGGAAGACCTGTGAAGCTGACTGCCCCAAGCCCCCTTTGCGTCCTTCGCGGACTTTGCGTGAGGCAAAAGTGGTTTCTCCCAGCGCGCTGATTCGCTAGCTTCCCCGTGCCGACCATGAACACCAAAGACCTCATCGCCCTCGGCGTGCCGCCCGGGGAAGCCACGCGACGCGGCATCGCCTTCATCGGGGACTTCGTGCTCAACGGCGGTGACAAACTGAAGCTGCCCGCCGAGGTCGAAGCCATCGTCCACGCGCCCGGCTACTTCACCGCCGACCCCTTGCGCGGTGAGTTCGCCCGGGTGTTGCTCAATTCCACCCGCCCCATCCACCCAGCGTCCGCGCCGTGGCAACAGTGGGGCGAGGGCATCGAACCCGAGGCCGTCAACCAAATGGCCCGCGCCTGCCAGCTCCCCGTGGCCGTCGCGGGCGCGCTCATGCCCGATGCCCACGTCGGCTACGGCTTGCCCATCGGCGGCGTGCTCGCCACCGACAACGCCGTCATCCCCTACGCCGTCGGTGTGGACATCGCGTGTCGCATGAAAATGACCGTGCTCGACCTCCCCGTGCGCGAGTTGGACCGCCGCCGCGAACGGCTCATCAAAGCCATCGCGGACGAGACGCGCTTCGGCATCGGCGCGCATTTCACGGAGCCGCGCCAACACGCCGTGCTCGATGCCGATTGGAACGTCAGCCCCGTCACCAAGCTGCGCAAAGGCCGCGCGTGGTCCCAGCTCGGCACCAGCGGCAGCGGCAATCACTTCGTCGAGTTCGGCGTCTTCACCGCGCGCGAGAAAATCAACGGCCTCGAACCCGGCGAATACGTTGCCCTCCTCTCGCACAGCGGCAGCCGCGGCACCGGCGCTGCCGTGTGCGAGCATTACAGCAAGCTCGCGATGGAGCAACACCCCGAGTTGCCCAAGGAGCACAAGCAACTCGCGTGGCTCTCGCTCGATTCCGCCGAGGGCCAGGAATACTGGGCCGCGATGGAATTGATGGGCCACTACGCCGCCGCGAACCACGCGCTGATTCACCAGCACCTCGCCGAGCACCTCCGCGTGGGCGTGCTGCTCGACGTGGAGAACCACCACAACTTCGCGTGGAAGGAACGCCACGTCATCGGTGGCGTGGAGCGCGAAGTCATCGTGCATCGCAAAGGCGCGACACCCGCCGGTGTCGGCGTGCTCGGCATCATCCCCGGCTCGATGGCCTCCCCCGGCTTCGTCGTGCGCGGCAAGGGCAGCGCGGCCTCGCTCAAGTCCGCCTCGCACGGTGCGGGCCGCGTGATGAGCCGGAAGAAAGCCGCAGCGACCTTCGAGTGGCACAAGGTCAACCGCGTGTTGAAGGAAGCCGGCGTCCACCTCATCAGCGCCGGCCTCGACGAGGTGCCGATGGTCTATAAGGACATCCACCAAGTCATGGCCGCGCAAACCGATCTCGTGGAAGTCCTCGGCCAGTTCGACCCCAAGCTCGTGAAGATGGCCCCCCACGGCGAGCGCCCGGAGGATTGAAAGGAGCGCGAGCGACGGTGAACCTCGTCGGCAACTGCCTCGCCTCCGCCGTCATGGCCCGCTGGGAAGGGGAGTTGAAGACGGAAGACCAGACGGTGACGAGTCTCTGACTGGAATTCGGCCTCCACACTTGGAGAAGCTCGTGCGCGGCGCGCTCAACAAGTAGCCGCCCGCCATACTGACCTCAAGCAACACCCAGTTCACAACTGGGCGTTGTGCTTTTCAGGACAGCAGCTACCGACAGACTTTCCATCACTTGGCTTGGAACTGCTTCCGCTCTCCACTTGGGCTTCTCTTTGCGTCGCCTTGCGTTCTTTGCAGCTAATCTACTTCGGGCCTCGGGACTATCCGAACAGCGCCATCACGGGTTTGCCCGAGGAGAAGGGCGGGCGGATGATGCCGGTGTTCTTGCCGAGGTCGCTCAACGGCACGTCCAAAGCGTGCAGGATGGTGGCGTGGAGGTCTTGGGGCGTCACGGGGTTGCTTTTCGGAGCGGCGGCGGTCTTGTCCGACTCGCCATAGACGGCTCCACCGCGAATACCGCAGCCAGCCACGATCGCGGAGAAGCACTGGGGCCAGTGCTGACGGCCGGGTGGTCCTTGCGTGAGGATGACCGGCGTGCGCCCGAACTCGCCCATCGCGACGACAAGGGTGTCGTCCAGCATGCCGCGCTCCTTCAGGTCAGTCAGGAGGGCGGAAAGAGCTTCATCCAGCCGGGGCAGACAGTGGTTCATGCCATAGGAACCGTTGCTGAAGGCGTTGCCCATTCCCATGTTGCCGCCGTGCATGTCCCAACTGGAACTGGGCGGCCCACCACCGCTTTCCCCGGGCGCAGGGCCAACCCAACCATTGACTGTCACGAAGCGCACGCCGGCCTCCACCATGCGGCGGGCGAGCAGGAGGTTCTGGCCGAGCGGATGCATGCCGTAACGCTCGCGGACAGCCAGCGGCTCCTGTTTCAAGTCGAATGCCGCGCGCCCTTCCGGCCGGGTCATCGCGTCGTAGGCCAGTTCGCGCAGCTCATGCCAGTCCTTGGCCTGCGGTTCTTCTGCGAGGCGGTTCGACTCCAAGGTGTCGAGCAGCTTGCGCCGCTCCTGCATCCGCGCGGGATCACCGGAGTCATAAATCTCCGGCAGCTTGAACTTCGGCATCGCCGGATGGTTGTCAGCGGAGCCGATGAACACCGGCGCGTAGCTTGAGCCGAGATAACCACCGGAGCCGATGTTCGGCGCGCAGAAGACCGGCGCGCCGACGCACTTGATGAGCCACGCGTTGGTGATCAGGTTGCGCTCGTTGGAAAGATGCTTGGCCACCACCGACCCGATGTAGGGCAGGTCGTCGGGGACGCCTTCCCGCACGCGCTCGACCACCTGCCCACACAGCAAATTGTGCATGGCATCGAAGTGGTTGTTGATCGGGCGCGGATGCGTCATCGAGCGGATCAGGCAAAACTGGTCGGTGACTTGGGAGAGCTTGGGGTGCAGTTCGCTCAACTGCATGCCGGGCACCTTGGAGCGGATGGGTTTGTAAGGCCCGCGAATCTCGGACGGCGCGTCCGGCTTCAAGTCCCATGTGTCAATGTGGCTTGGGCCGCCGCAGAGGAGCACGAAGATGCAGCACTTCTTAGAGGACACAGCCTTGCCCGACGTGTCGAACTTGTCCTTGCCGACGACGAGGCCGGGGACCGCGAGGTTGAGCAGGCCGACGCCGCCGGCTTTAAGTGCCGTGCGCCGGGAAGTCTTGGGTAGGTTCATGGACATGGTTTGGTTGAGGTGAAGTAAAAGGACTTGGCCGGGAGCCTACCTCCCAATCACCTCAACGCAACGAGAATACTCTGAGAAGAAACCTCTCCCCGCTTCGAGGCGGAGAGGATGCGGCACTCAGGCTCAGGCCAGCAGCTTCCGGCACGCCGCTTCGAGCTTCTTCAACTGCTTGGCGGACTTGGCCTCGATGTAGCAGCGGATGAGCGGCTCGGTGCCGCTGGCGCGAAAGGCGACCCACTCGCGATTCGGGAGGAGGAACTTGAAGCCGTCGGTGGTGATGAACTTCTCCACAGGGAGGCCGCCCACGTCTTTGAGGCCGGCCTTCAACTTGCCGAGCAGGGCGTCCTTGGTCTCGGGGTTGATTTTGACGTTGATGCGGGTGGTGTGGAATTCGCCGGTCTGCTTCTCCAGCGCGGCGAGGATTTGGCCGAGGGATTTCTTCTCCGTGGCGACGAGTTCCGCCATGAGCAGGCAGGCGAGCACGCCGTCCTTCTCCGGCACGTGGCCCTTCACGCTGAGGCCACCGCTCTCCTCGCCGCCGACGATGACGGGTTCGCTCTCCATGAGCGCGCCGATGTATTTGAAGCCGACAGGGGTCTCGTGGAGTTTGACGCCGAGCAATTCGGCGACGGCGTCCACCTGGTGGCTCGTGGGCACGGTGCGGACGACCGCGCCGGTCCAGCCGCGGTTCTTCTTCAGGTGATAGAGGGCGAGGGCGAGAATCTGGTTCGGGGTGAGCCACACGCCGCTCTTGTCCACAACGCCGAAGCGGTCGGCATCACCATCGAGGCCGAGGCCGAACTGCGCCTTGCCCCTGAGGACGAACTTGGTGACCTCCTCCATGCCGTGCGCGTCGGGCTCCGGATGATGGCCGCCGAAGAGCGGGTTCAGCTCGTTGTGGAAGGTCGTGACCTTCGCGCCGCCGTCCTCGGTGAGGAGGGTGTCGAGGTAGCCGCGCCCGGTGCCATACATCAGCTCGACGGCGACGTTGAGCTTCGCCTTCCGGATGGTGGCGAAGTCAATGAGCTTGCGCATCTGCTTAAAGTAGTCGGGCTGCGGGTCAATGGTCTTGCACGAGAAAGTGCCGACGACGGCGGCCTTGAACGTCCAGCCCTCGGACTGGCGCTTGGCGATGTTCGCTTCGACTTGTTTGGTGACCTCGGCGGTAGCCGGCGCACCGTTGTAAGTGGAGAACTTGAGGCCCTGATATTCCGCCGGGTTGTGGCTGGCGGTCATGTTGATGCCGCCGATGGCCTTGCGATGGCGGATGGTGTGCGCGATGACGGGCGTGGGCGCATCGCGCTGGCAGAGCAGGCAGGTGAGGCCGTTGGCGGTGAGGACCTCGGCGACGGCGAGGCTGAACTCGCGCCCGAGGAAGCGCGTGTCGTGGCCGATGATGAGGACGGGCCTGCGCAGGGCGATGGGCGAGGCCGGGTTGGCGCGCTCCGCGTTCAGATAGTCCGCGATGCCCTGGGCCGCGAGGCGGACGCCGTCGAAGGTGAAGTCGCGCGCGATGAGGCCGCGCCAACCGGAGGTGCCGAATTTGATGGAGATGCTCATGGGAAAAGTAATCGGTGTTCAGGATTCAGTCGCGGGAACCATGCTGCCGACAAAAAGGCCGGGCGACTTGGCCCGGCTGGGTTTCGCGCTCCGGCTTCCGCGCTGCGCGTTTCATTCAGCTCTTCCAATCCAGCGCGCCTTTCTTCAGCGCGTAGAAGTAGCCGACGAAGAGGATGCCTACGAAGGATGCCATCGAGCCAAGGATGACGACGGAGTTCTGGGCCAACTGCTCGCGATAGACCACGGCCCACGGGTAGAGGAACACTACCTCGATGTCGAAGAGGATGAAGAGCATCGCCACGAGGTAGAACTTCACCGAGAAACGAGAACTGCCGCCGCCGATGGGCAACATACCGCACTCGTAGGGGGTGTCCTTCATCTGCGTCGTGCGCGCGGCGATCTTGCGGTTGAAGAAGCGCCCGGCGATCTCGGACAGCACGAGGATGCCGCCGGCGATGGCGAGAGCCACGAGGAGGAGGAACAGCACCGGGATGTATTGGACCAACTGCGAATCCATGCGCCTGACGGTAGAAATGCCCCCCGCCGTTGGCAAGGGCAAAGGCCTCTCGCGCCGACTCACGCGCGGCGCTGCGTCCGCCCAATGCTTCTCTGGTCAGGTCTTGGAAAACAATCAGCGCGGCAAAATCCCTTGGCCCCATCTGCCCTGGCCCGCTACGCTCGGCGCGTGACCATCGAATACGTGTTCAAGCTCGACGACGGCCAGACATTCAACTTCGAGGTGGACACGGAGCGCACTTACCAGGCCCGCTTCGACAAGGTGGAGCGTCCGTTCTGGACCAAGCTGGACTTCCAGCAATGCACGCTCTGCCCGCTCTCAGGCGACGAGTTCCGCCACTGCCCCGCCGCGCTCGACGCGAAGAAGATCACCGAGACTTTCCGCGCCATGATCTCCTACGTGGAAGTCACGCTGGAGGTCCGCACGCCGGAGCGCACCTACGTCAAGCGCACCGACGCGCAGACCGGCCTGCGCGCGCTCTTCGGCCTCGTGATGGCGACGAGCGGCTGCCCGATCCTCTCGCGGCTCAAGGGGCTTGCCCGCACGCACCTGCCGTTCTCGACGATGGAGGAAACCATCTTCCGCACCGTGGGCGCGTATCTCATCCAGCAGTTTCTCATTCACAAGAAGGGCGGCGAGCCGGACTGGGAGATGAAGGGTTTGAACCTGCTTTACGAGCAGCTTCAGGAGGTGAACCGCTGCTTCAAGGGCCGGATTGACGCCGCCTCCGAGCAGGACGCGAACATGAACGCGCTTGGCTCGCTGATCTACCTTGCGATGGGCGTGTCCTTCTCGCTGGAGGCGCAGTTGGAGGAGATCCAGCACCTGACCATCTCGCCGGCGACGCTGGCCTAGCCGGAACGATTCAGTTGGGACTGAAGCGCTCCACTTCAACGCGGAGGTTGCGCAAAGCCCGCAGGGAAGGGTCCGTCTCCGCGCGGTAACATCCCCTGCTCCGTGATCCGAAAAGCCCGTGGAAATCAGTCACGCGAACCCGACAGTCACACCACCTCGAACTCGCGAGCATCGAGCGAGTTTCTGCCGGCCTTCTGGATCGGTCGCGGCTCCGGCTGCGCGAAGCCGTTCAGGTCCACGGCGCGGGGGCGCACGGAATACTTGCCGGGGGCGAGTCCTTTCAACACGGCGGACCAGGAGATCATGCTGTAGCGCAACGGCCACGTCGCGGGCTGGCCGGTCTGCGGATTGAAGCCGAGGATTTGCCGCGCGGACACCCCAGCGGGGAGCACGCTGCGCCAGTCTGTAGGCGGGGCTTCAAGTTGCGACTCGGTCCATTGCTCGGCGGCATCGGCCTTCGCATCGCCACGAGTCAGCGAATACTCGACGCGCTTCAGCCCCGACAAACCGGAGATGACGAGGCCGCCGACATGCACTGCCTGACCGGCGGGAACTTTCGCCGGAAGTGTGTCGAGATACGCCCCTGTCTTCAGGGGTGCTTCGGGGTCGTTGTTTTGCTCGGCGTAAGTGTCGTTGGCCTTGTAGTCGTTCGTGACGACGATGCGCTGGAGCCACTTGATGGATTTGAAGCCGTGCGCCCACGGGATGACCATGCGCACGGGACCGCCGCGCACCAGCGGGATCGGTTCGCCGTTGAGCCGGTAGGCAAGGAACGCAGGCAGCTCGCCCGGTGCCGTCTCCATCGCCTGCGAGTAGCTGAGCGAGGACTGGAAGATCTGCTTCGGGTCGTTGTTGTGGAAGCCCCAGTAGTAGATGCGGCGGACGTTGCGCAACTGGCCGCAGAGCCGCAGCACATCGCGCAACGGCACTCCTTCCCAAAGTCCCTGGCCGAGCGGCGCGGGGATGTTCAGGCACTGCATGGCCTTGAGGAATTTCACCCCGTGCTTCTCGCCGAGCTTCAGCAGCGCGGGCAGGTCCAGCGCGGTGCCGTCCGCGAGCGTCAGCGGCGTGCTCAGGCCGGGCTGGTCCTTGATCGCTGGATTCGGCGTCGTGTCGGCGGTGATCTCCAGCCGCCAAGTCTCCGGGGTGAGCCGGGCTTCCACAAGCGCGTCGCCCTTGAGCGAATGAGGAATGGGCTTGCCCCGGGACACGTCGCGGAACTTGTCCGCTGGCGTGAGCAAGGGACGAAGTGCGGCGGGCTTCGTCGGTGCGGGGGCGTCCGCCGCCTGCGTCGTGTCTGCAATCCCGGCGGCCACCGCGGACGCAGCGAGCGCGGAACCGGCGCGCACGAATTCGCGGCGGGAGAACGGATCGGCGGCACGCAAAGGTTTCATGGCGCGGCTAAACAATCTCGCTGATGACCTGCCCGGTGCTCACCAGATGCTGCGGCCGTCCGGTGATGTCCGTGAGCGTGGCTTGGTGCGGGTCGAGGCCGAGATGGTGATAGAGCGTGGCGATCACGTCCTGATAATGAACCGGCCGCGCGGTGGCTTCCGCCGCCCACTTGTCCGTCTCGCCGATGACCTGCCCCGTCTTCAAGCCGCCGCCAGCCATCATGCCCATGCTCACGCGCGGCCAGTGGTCGCGCCCGGCGCTGCGGTTCACCTTGGGCGTCCGGCCAAACTCACCCCACGCCAGCACGAGCACGTCGTCGAGCCGTCCGCGCTCGCGCAAGTCTTCGACCAGCGTGTGCAATCCATGGTCCAGCAACGGCCCGAGATGGCGCATCCGGTCGAAGTTGTTCGAGTGCGTGTCGAAGTCACTGAGCGACACGCTCACGCACCGCACACCCGCCTCGACGAGCCGGCGCGCCAGCAGAAGTTTCTGCAAAGCCTTCGGCCCCTCGGTCGTGTAATCGCGCTCTGCCGGCCCGGCCATCCGCGGCGTGTAGCGCTCGATGACGCGCGGGTCTTCCTTCGCGAGGTCCAGCGCGGCGGCGAACTTGCCGGAGGTGAGAATGCCGACGGCTTGCTGGTTGAACTGGTCGAGCGCGTTCATCGCCCCACTGCTGTCGAGGTCGCGACGCAGGCGATCGAACTGCGCGAGCAACTCCACGCGATTGCCCAACCGGCCAGCAGACAAGCCCTCGGTGAGTTCGAGTTGCAACGTGTGACCCGCGCGTTGACGGGACAGTTCGTTCACCATGCCCGGCTCCAACTGCCGCTCGAAGAGATGCGAGAGGTCCGGCCGAAATGGCGAGCAGGCCGGGCCGAGGAAGCCGGGACGCGCGCTGTTGCGCACGAGCGGTCGGCCTTGCATGAGGTCCACGAAGCTCGGCGCGGCGTCCTGCGGGCGACCGAGCAGCTTCGTGACGACACTGCCCAAGGCCGGATGTCCGCCGATGGGAGCGAGTTCCTTAGCCGTGAACCCAGACTGGCATTGAAAGGCATCATGCTGGCCGTCCGCGCCGACGAGCGAACGCAGGAAGACGAAGCGGTCCGCGTGCGCCGCGACTTGCGGCATCAGCTCGGTGAGGTGCAGGCCGGGGATCTTCGTGGGCAGCGACTTGAACTCGCCGCGAATCTCGCTCGGCGCGTCGGGCTTGGGGTCAATCAAGTCCATCTGCGGCGGGCCGCCGTCGAGATGCAGGAGGATGACAGCCTTGCGCGAGGAGCGGACGCCCGCGCGCGCTTCGAGGCGCAGCAATTCGGCCAGGCTCAACCCGCCAAGACTCAGCAACCCCGCCGTGAGAAAGCCCCGGCGCGCGAGTCCATCGCAGTGGCGAACTGGCTGGCCGTGAAGTGTGAGCATGGCGGCGATTGGGCTCAGTGACGCAGTGAAGAGACGCGATCCGGGACGCTTTGGCAAGACGGCCTTTGCGGTCTTGGCCAGCTACTCCATCGCGACCGGTCGCCGCGCCGCCTTCTTCCCCGCGTGGTGCGACTTGTCGGCGAGCATCCGGTTCTTTGCGCCCTTGGAACGCTTGCGCTTCTGACGGCGGAGTTTCTCCCGTTGGTCCCGCGCGGCGGTGAACTTCTCCCGTCGCGACGCCTCAATCTTGTCGAGCAGCAGACGGCGCGCGATGTCGCGGTTGAGTCCCTGGTGACGGGTCTCCTGGCACTTGACCTGGAGGCCCGTCGGGCGGTGGACCAGCATCACGCACGTGGAAGTCTTGTTCACGTTCTGCCCGCCGTGGCCGCCCGAGCGCACGAAGGATTCCTCGATGTCGCCCTCGCGCACGCCCAGCGCGGCCATGCGTTGGGAGAGTTGGGTTTCCTTCTCCACACTGACCGGGAACGCGCTCATGCACGGGAGCCTAGCGGCGGGCGCGTGGACCTTCAACTGCGGCAATATCAAAAGCAGCCGGAACGTCAGGCCGCTCCAGCCTCGTCATCTGACCGCTGGCGGCTGGCCAAGGGCTTCCCCCGGCTGCTTCCGTCGCAGCACAGCCGCGATGGCCGTGGTGAGAATCATTCCCATGAGGACCTTGCCTATGGGGTCGAGCAGGAGGTCGAACACCAACATCTGCGAGACGGTCGCGCTCGCCTCGGGCCGCCCCAGTTCGCGCTCTGTAAGACCGGCCAACGCCCCGGCCTTCCGCCACTCCAATGCGCGCTGGAGCCAGCCGGGGTTGATGAAATGGTTGTAGCAGGCGATGAACACGCCGTTCCCGAACGCGGTGATGGCGCTGACGATCATGCCGGTCTGAAAGCCCTCCTCAAATTCGATGAACCCGCCTTGCCGCCGATCCCGCCGCTCGCGCACGGCCAGCCAGATGCTCGCGACAAACACCGCGCCGGCGATCTTCTTGCCGTGCTGGGCGTTGGTGAAGTCCTTGTCGTGCCAGCCGAGCTGCCACGCCAGCAGCGTGTAGCCGGCGAGCAGCAGCACCCCGAGCACGGCGAACTTGATTTCCGATTTGAACCGCATCGGCGCGGACACTAGCGCGGTTGGTCGGGCCGGGGAAGCGGGCTTTGAGCTGGTTTTCAAACGGCCCGTTTCGCAGAGTCCCGCGCGATGCGAATCCTCGTCACCGGTGCCGGCGGCCTGCTCGCGGGCGCGCTGCGGCAGCAGGCTACCGACGGCGTGGAACTCATCTGCCTCAGCCACGCGGAGTTCGACCTGACGAACGCCTCACTCATGGAGCAACGGCTCGCCGAGCTGCGGCCCGAGGTCGTCATCAACACGGCCGCCTACAACGCCGTGGATCAGTGCGAGGTGGAGCGCGATCTTTCGTGGGCCGTGAACGCCACCGGTCCACAACACCTCGCGGAGCTGTGCGCGGCGCGCGACTCTCGGCTCGTTCACTTCGGCACCGACTACATCTTCGACGGCGCGCAGACAACGCCTTACTCCGAGGCCGACGCGCCGAATCCGATCAACCACTACGCCACTGGGAAACTCGCGGGCGAACGCGCCGTGCTCGCGGCCAGCCCGCGTCATCTCGCGCTGCGGCCAAGCTGGATTTTCGGCCAGCACGCGACGAAGCCGCGCACCTATGTCCACGTGATTCTCCGGCAGGCCATCGCCGGCAACGTCATTCGCGCGACGACCGACCAAGCCTCTGTGCCGACTTACGCGCCGGACCTCGCGCGCTGGACGTTCGCGCTCGTGCAAGGCGGCGCGAGCGGCTTGTTCCACACGGTCAACGACGAGGGCCTGTCGCGCTTCGAGTGGACGAGGGTGATCGTCGCCGAGGCGCTGGACGCGGGCGTCCTGGCGAAGCCCATCGAGGTCATCCCGGTGACGACCGCATACTTCAACCCAAACATCCGCCGCTCGCCCTACAACATCCTGAGCAACCAGAAACTCGCCGCCTTCCTCGGCGAAACGCCCGGCTCATGGCGGCGCGGGCTGCGCGAGATGTTGCGCCAGCCTCCGTGGCAACCGCATACTCCGCCCCGCGATGACGACTGAGTGGCACGAGGTTTCCGTGGACGCCGGCGGCCCGCGCGAAATCCCCGGCCTGCCCGGTGTGCGCGTGGAGCCGCTTTCCATTTTCAATGACCCGCGCGGCAGCTTGCACGAGCTGTGGCGCAGCGATGAAATCCCCGCTGGCTTCGCGCCGCTCATGGCTTGCTCCTCCTGGTCGCTCCCCGGCGTGCAACGCGGCCCACACGAGCATGTGGAGCAGGACGATTACTTCACCTTCGCCGGCCCGTCGGACTTCGATTTGGCGCTGTGGGACGCGCGGCCCGGCGCGGCGGGACCGCAACGGGGCTGGCTCATCCGCACTGGAGCACGCCGGCCAGCGCGCATCTTCATTCCGCGTGGTGTCGTGCATGGCTATCGCAACGTCGGCTGCGTCTCCGGCCTCGTCGTCACGGTGGCCAGCATCCTCTTTCGCGGCGAAGGCCGACGCGGACCCGTGGATGAGATCCGTCACGAGACCGATCCGAAGTCGCCGTTCCACTTTCCTCCCGCATGATTCACGAACGCCACAACTGCCGCGCCTGCAGCTCGCGCAACCTCGCGCTCATCGTTGACCTCGGCCGCACGGCGCTGGCCAACGACTTCCTCGAACCGTCCGAGGTGAAAGCCTACGCGACGTTCCTCCCGCTGCGCCTGCGGCTTTGCCAGGACTGCTCGCTCGTGCAGCTCGCCGAGGTCGTTGACCCCGGCGTGCTCTACTCGCGCTACGCCTACGTCACGTCCACCTCGCGCACGATGCAGGCGCACTTGGAGGCGCAGAGCAAACATCTGGTCGAGACAGCCGGCTTCGCCAAGCCGCCGCGCGTGTTGGAGATCGCGAGCAACACCGGGCCTTACCTTCAGAAGTTCCAAGCGCTCGGCTGCACGGTGCTGGGCGTGGAACCGGCGCGGAACATCGCCGAGCTGGCCGAGCGCGACGGCGTGCCGACGTGGACGGACTTCTTCAACTCGCACAACGCGCGCGAAATCCGCGCCGAGTGGGGCGCGGCGGACCTCGTGTGCGGACGGCACGTCTTCGCGCACATTGACGACTGGCAGGACGTGGTCGCGGCGCTGGACGCCATCACGCACGAGCGTTCGCTCATCGCGCTGGAGGTTCCCTACCTCGTGGACTTCTTCGAGAAGACCGAGTTCGACACGGTGTATCACGAGCATCTCTCCTACGTCTCGGTGCGGTCAGTAGAGGCGTTGCTGGCGAAGTCGCCGTTCAGGCTGCACCGCGTGGACCACTATCCGATTCACGGCGGCTCGGTGCTGTTGCAAATCCGTCGCCGCTCCGATCCCGCGCCCGCGCACGAGAGCGTGGCGCGCTTCATCGGTCGCGAGCGGCATCTGGACTTGCACGAGCCGGCGGCGTGGCAGCCGTTTGTGAAACGCGTGAAGCACATCCAAACGCAGTTGCCCGCGCTGCTGCGGCAAATCCGCGCGCGCGGCCAGCGGGTCATCGGCTACGGCGCGTCCGCCAAGGGCAACACGCTGCTCAACACCTGCGGCCTCACCGCCTCGGACCTCGACTACATCATAGACAACACGCCGTTCAAGCAGGGCAAAGTCGCGCCCGGCTCGTGGATTCCGGTGCGCCCGCCGGAGACGTTGCTCAAGGACCAGCCCGACTACGCGCTGCTGCTGGCATGGAACTTCGCGGACGAGATCATCGCGCGCGAAACCGAATACCAGCGCGGCGGCGGGCGCTTCATCATTCCCATCCCGGAGCCACGGGTGGTAGAGTTTCCCCGCTGATGAACTACGATTTCTCCGTCGGCTTCTGGCGCAAGCGCGCCGTGAAAGCCGCCCTTGACCGCCGCGACGACAGCCAGACATGGGGCGGCCATTCGCTGCGCAAGTTCCCGTCCGACGCGCTCGCCATCCAGAAGCTGCTCTGCCGCTGTCGCCCGCAGGTGGTAGTCGAGCTGGGCACGCAATACGGCGGCAGCGCGCTGTTCGTGTCGTCGTTCGCGGCGATCGCAGGCATCAACGCCATCGTATCGGTGGACTTGGATGACTTGGAGAAGCCGAAGATCCCCATCGCCACCTTCATCACCGGCGACTCAGGCGCACTGGAGACCGTGGCGAAGGTGAAGGCGCTCGTTGGCAGCCGGACTTGCTCCGTCATCGTGGACGCGAACCACCACGCCGAGTTCGTGGACAAAGAACTCACGCACTACGCGCCGCTGGTCTCGCCAGGACAGGCGCTCATCATGGAGGACACGCATGTGGACGTGCTGAACTTCCGCAAGTTCCGTGAGCACGGCGGCCCACTGCGCTCCATCGCGAAATACATGCCGCAGCACCCGGAGCTGGAGCTCACGACCGACATCGAGCCTTACCTGACGACGAACTTCTTCGGCTACTGGGTAAGGAAGAAGTAAGGCCGCGACCTGTCTCTGCCGGTGAAGTATTCCCTCATCGTCCCCTACTACCGCACGCCGGAGATCACCCGGCTGGCGCTGCACTCGATGTTCCACTTCGCGAT
>SXGU01032347.1_pt1 | contig 32706 bp, 22 predicted proteins | sample 3174531 | NCBI WGS metagenome assembly SXGU01 (sample SAMN11356863, study PRJNA531348) | freshwater metagenome | isolation source: freshwater sample F1-140 | place: China: Fuxian Lake, Yuxi | collected 2017-12-25 | reverse complement strand
GGCTTGAACAATAAAGTCCGAGTGGTGACCAGACGCTCATATGGTTTCCGAACCTATAGGGCAATGGAGGTGGCCCTATATCATAACCTTGGCCATTTGCCCGAACCGGAATGCGCCCATGAATTCTGCTGACCAAGCAAGAATTTCTTTCAAAGCCAGACGTTGACGCACACGCGCTTCGGTTCGCTGGAGTTCGGCGTCGGGGTGCAAGACCGGGCGGATCCCTGGACGCGGATGTCGTACGCGGGTCCCGGCCGGCCGGTTGCGCCGATCTCCGATCCGTACCAGATGTACGAGAAACTCTACGGGCAGATGAAGGACCGCGAAAACCTGCGCAGCGTGCTCGAGCCGTTGAAGGCCGAGCTGGCCAAGGTGCGCACGATGATCAGCGCCGAGGACCGCCGCGTGCTGGAGGAGCACGAAGCGCTGGTGCGGCAGCTCGAGCGGGAGGTTGGGGAGGCCGCGAGTTATTCGTTGCGTGTGAGCCCGCCGACGCTGGCGGTCGGGGTCGCGGATCAGAATGACAATGTGCCGCGCCTGAGCCGCATGCAGGTGGACCTGATGGTGAATTGTTTCGTCAACGACATGGCGCGCGTGGCGACGCTGCAGTACACCAAGTCGGTCGGCGGGGCGCGGATGAACTGGCTCGACATCACGGACGGCCACCACGGGTTGTCGCACGAGCCCGACACGGACGAGGCGGCGCAGAAAAAATTGATCAAAATCAACACGTGGTTCGCGGGCGAAATCCGTTATCTCGCGGAGCGGCTGGCGGCGACGCCGGAGCCCGGTGGCGACGGGTCGATGCTCGATCACACCGTGATCGTGTGGACCAACGAGCTGGGCAAGGGGAACAGCCACACGTTGGACAACATCCCGTTCGTGCTGCTCGGCGGCGGATTTGGCTTTGAGATGGGCCGGGCGCTGAAGTTCGACCGGGAGCCGCACAACCGCCTGCACCTTGCGCTGGCGCAGGCGGTGGGTCATCGGATCGCGACCTTTGGCAAAGCCGACTTCTGCAGCGCCGGGCCGCTGGTGCTGGGGTGAGGTTTGGCGGTTCCGCTGCGGAACCGCCAAACCTTGGGCGTCGAGTTCCGCGCGCGTTCCAGCGCGAAAATTCCGCACCGCGGCAACCGCAACGGAAGAATTGAACCGCTGGTCACTGAGGCCCGGCGGGGCGAAGATTTCACACCTCCAAGCCAAATCAATTCAGTCGGGAACCACGCATGGACACGGCTTGGCCCGACCGAGCACGAGGCAGGTTGAGAACCAGGCCTGCCGCCGCCGCGCGACGAAACGAATCGACGTCGGCTCCGGCTTGCGCACGCTGGCCGCGCACCCCATGGCTGATTTTTCGAGCCGAGTTCTCCGCCGCGATTGCGCGACACCCGTACCGGGGCGTATCGGTTCGAACGATCTGCGGTATTCGCCGGGCATCGGGCGCACCGGAAGGTGGCGACAGTCGGCGGGCAGTTGCTGCGGCGTCTGCAAGAAAGACGCCCTACGACCAGCCCGATGGGGACATCGGGCTCCACCCATGGTTGTTTCAATCCGGCTTTCCCCATGTTGAGCGCGATCGGATTGCTCGGTGGTCTGGGCCTGCTCATCGCGCTCACGATGCGCGGCATGAACCTGCTGGTGGCGGCGCCGCTGTGTGCGCTCGTCATCGCGGCGCTCAGCGGAATTCCCCTCGTGCCGCAGCTCGCCGCCACACCGGGAGGCGCGGACTTTGTCTCAAGTTACATGGGCGGCTTCGCGGGCTTCCTGAAATCCTACTACCTCGTGTTTCTGATGGGCGCGATTTTTGGCAAGGTGATGGAGGACAGCGGGGCGGCCGCGAGTGTCGCGCGGTGGGCGGTCAACCGGTTTGGTCCCGGGGCGGCGGTGGGCGCCGTGGTGTGCGCGTGCGCCGTGCTGACCTATGGCGGCGTGAACCTGTTCGTCGTGGCCTTCTCGGTGCAGCCGCTCGCGGTGAACTTGTTTCGCGAGGCCAACCTGCCGCGCCGCTTCATCCCGGGCGCGCTGGCGTTCGGCTCGGTGACGTTCACCATGACCTCGGCCGGCTCCCCGGAGATCCAGAACTGGATCCCGATCGAATTTCTCAAAACCACGGCGTACGCCGGCTGGCGGGTCAGCGCGGTGGTGGCCGTGGTGATGGCGGCGCTCGGATTCTGGCTGCTGCGCCGGATGGTCCGCTCCGCCGTGGCGACGGGCGAAAAATTCACGCCGCGCGCGGGTGATCCCTTGGCTGCGGCGCGCACCCTGCCTGGCGCGGCGGCGGCGCTGCTGCCGCTCGCCACCGTGCTCGTGGTTTCGTTCCTCCTGCACGACACGCTGCAACAATCCGCGTTGCTCTTCGCGCTCACGGCCGGCGTGCTGGTGTGCGCCGTGCTCAATCGCGCGCACTTCGCCGATTTTTCCGGTGCGGTGGCTGGCGGCGCCATCGGTGCGTTGATCGCCATCGGTAACACCTGCGCCGTCGTGGGATTTGGCGGAGTGGCCAGGATGACTCCGGCGTTTCAGTCCGCCGTGAGTTTCATGACCAGCCTGCCGGGCAGCCCGCTGCTCGGTGCCGCCGTGGCGGTCGGCGTCATCGCTGGCATCACCGGCTCCGCTTCGGGCGGGCAGGGGATCGCGTTGCCGCTCCTGGCGCCACTCTACCTCGCGCAGGGCGTTGATCCCGAGGCGCTGCACCGCGTGGTGGCGATTTCCTCCGGCTCGCTCGATTCGCTCCCGCACAACGGCTACGTCGTCACCACCATCCGTGCGATCTGCGGCGAAACCCATCGCGACGCCTACGGCGCCGTGGGTGTCACAACGGTGCTCGTCCCGCTGTTCGGCACCGCGCTGGCCATCGTGCTGTTCAGTCTCGGACTATGAAAACGCTCCGTGGAAAAACCGCCCGGGTCACCGGCTCCACCAGCGGCATCGGCCGCGCGCTCGCGCGCGCGCTGGCCGGGGAGGGTGCCAGTCTCATGCTGCACGGCCTCGGCGATCACGCCGCGATCGAGGAGCTGCGGGCCGGCCTCGCGCGCGTCCACGGCGTGGAGGTGCGCGGGCATGCGGCGGATCTCGGCGACCCCGCTTCGGCCGCGCGGTTGGTCGCCGACACGGAGACGGCGTTTGGCGCGGTGGACATTCTCGTCAACAACGCCGGGGTGCAGTTTGTGTCCGCCATCGAGGATTTTCCCCCGGAGCGCTGGTCCGCCCTGCAGGACCTCATGGTCAACGCGAGCTTTCAGGCCATCCGCGCCGCGTTGCCCGGAATGAAGCGGCGCGCGTGGGGGCGGATCATCAACCTCGCCTCGGTGCACGGCCTCGTCGCGTCGCCGTTCAAGAGTGCGTATGTCGCGGCGAAGCACGCGCAGGTCGGGCTGACCAAGGCGGTCGCGCTCGAGGTCGCGGAGCTCGGCATCACGTGCAACGCGATCTGTCCCGGCTACGTGCGCACGCCTTTGGTGGAGGCGCAGATCGACGCCCAGGCCCGCGTGCACGGGCTGTCGCGCGAAACTGTGATCCGCGACGTGTTGCTGGCGGCGCAACCGACGAAACGCTTCATCGAGGTGGAGGAGGTCGCCGCGCTTGCGGTGTATTTGTGCGGCGATCAGGCGCGCTCGATCACCGGCGCGGCGCTGGCGATCGATGGGGGCTGGAGCGCGCGGTGAAGTGCGGCCGGGCCCGCGGTGGGCGGGACGGACGTCGCCCACGCTTGTTTTGGCAGATATCCCGGCGAAAATTCACCGCGTTTCAAGCGGGTTTGTCATCTAATGGATGACAAGCGAACCGGTGCTGAAGTCAGGGCGCCAAAACACCCGCAGCGCTGGCGTGATGGCTGTGAGCCGCGCGGACCTTCCCGCGCTTACCTTGGTCGAGAAACCTCTTGTCACGTAATACGTGACAAGAAAGCTCTGCTGGTTTTGCCTTTGTCACGTAATACGTGACAAAACTTTTGGGGAGACGGGGTGGGTGGGCGGGGCGTTGCGGCGCCGTTCGGGTGGGCGCTACGCGTTCAAGCCGTCCCACGCGCGCACCCAGGTGTCGGCGTTGCCGAAGCCTCCGTTTTTGATCGCGAGCCGCAGCGGGCCGCGATCCGTCGTGGCCTGCGAGAGACTCAGCCCGGACTCGATTTCAGCGCCGAACTGCAGGGTTTGAATCCCGAGCGCGCCGCACAGGGCGAAGGCCGTTTCTCCGCCCGTCGCAAAAATGCGCGCGGTTCCGGCCGCTGCGATGATCTCGGTCGCCGCGGCCGTCAGCGTTCGCAGGACGGTCGTGCTGGCGCTCCGCGTTGCCTCGACCAACAGGCTCGCGCCGCCGCCCGCCCGCAGGCTGGCGATGACCGCCGCCACCGCCGGAGCCGGATCCGTGATTCGAAACTCATGCACGGGAATGCCACGCTCGCGGGCCAGTACGGCCGCTTGCCCGCGGTTGCACGCGTGCGCACTGCCACAGAGCATCAAGATCGGACCGGCGGGAAGTGACGGATTTTCCGCGTGCGTGGCGGACGGCTGGCCGGGCCCGCCGAGTGCCGCCACCGGCCGGGCCAGCGCGCCGGATCCCACCGCGACCCACGCGCCGCCTTCGCCCACCATGCGCGCGACGGCGGCCGCCAGATCCGACTCGCTGGCGGCATCCGCCACCACCAGCCCCGCGCCCCCCGCGTCACCGAGGAGTCGATACAGATTGCTCTCGGTCACCGGGCTCACCGGGTCGCGGGCAAACTCCGTCTCGCTCACCGGCACGCCGCGCACCAGCAGCACGCCGGCGCGCACGGTTCGCCCCACGCCGGGATTCGCGGGCGTGAACAGGATGCGGGCGCCCGGCAGCTGGCGGGCGAGCGCGGCCAGCTCGGCCGCCACCGGGCCGCGCAGGGTCGAGTCGATTTTCTTGTAGACCAGCCGCGCGCCCTGCGCCCGGCCATGCGCGATGGCCCGTTCGACCGCCGCCGCGGCGACCGCCGGCGGCGCATTGCGCGTTTCAGTGGTGACACCCACGACTTCCCCCGCGGAGGCGGTCCAACTGCCGGCGGTGAGCACGATCCTTGCCCGTTGCCCGGCGTGATGGAACGCCGCCGCCGCATCGAGCGCTCCGCTCAGATCATCGGCGATAAAAAAATCGCTCATCGCTCCGTGAACTGCAGCGCATACAGGGAGGCGCCGCGCAGGCGCAGCACGATCTGCACGGTTTGACCGGCCAGGGCGGAGACATCCCCGCCCCGCCCGATCCACTCCACCGGATGCGCCACGGTGTTGACGTTCACGTAGACACACTCGTCCACCGCAAAGCCGGGGATGGCCTTGCCCTGGCGGTCGCGCAACCCGATCTGCGCAAAACCGAGCGCCCCGGTGTCGATGTTCAGCGTCAGGCGCGATCCCGTGAAGGTCAGCGGTCGCGTGACGATCTCGATTTCGCGTTCGTAGGGCGCGTCGGCCGACACGAATCCGTCGAGCCGCTGCACCATCCGGTAAACGCCGTTGCCCGCGGGGATGCGGCGGAGCGGCGAATGATATTCCTCCTGGCCATAAAAATACTGCCAGATTTCGTCGCCGCGTCGAATGAGGCCCTCGGCGGGATAAATCTGATGCAAATCGCGGCCGCGGTACCGGCCCATCGGCACGTACGCCGGTCGGGGAAAACGGGTCCACTTCTTCCCGTCGCGGCTGACGGCGAGGTGCGCTTCCATCGTTCCAGAGCCGAGACCGCGGGCGCGATCATACAATGTCGCCCGCGTGCGCGGCTCCGGATCCTCGTAGCCGAAATACATCCCGGGAAACGCCACATACGTGTCCGGCGCCCACGGATACTTGGTGGCCTTCGGGATGTAGACGCCGCTGCCCGGGGGATCCGTGGAAAAATCGGGGGCGAAGGCGGTCGGCATCTCGATCCCGACGTCGCCGGGCGTCAGCGGGCCGTTGTCCAACCACCACGGTTGCGGCGCGCGCAGTGGGCGCGTCTTTGCAATCTCCAGCAACTGGGCCTGCGTCAGCGGCGTAATCGGCCACGGTCGGTGGAGGTCCGAGGTCTCCGACATCACGAACTCGCGCTGCGTGCCGCCGCTCGGCAGCCGCGGGAAGCCCGTCCGATGATACCCGACATACACTCCGCGCTGGTCGTCATAGAAAAAACTCGATTGCGACCCCAGGCGCAAGGAGAGGACCGCCGTCCGCTGGCGCGTCCATTTCCAGCCATCCGGTGAGGTGTAGAGATAGATGCCGCGACCTTCGTGGCCACTCACCAACTTCCAGCGCGTTTCCGGCGGGCCGTTGGGATCGATGATCGGCCGGCCCATCGGGGCATCCTCGGCAATGACGATGTTGCGTCGGTTCTGGTGGTGGAGGCCGGTGTCGGGGGCCTCGAAATGCACGCCGTCACGCGACACATGGACCATCAGGTAGTCGCTCGGCCCCGGATTGTAGAGTCGGATCAACCCGTGCTCGTCTTCGATCACCGTGAGATGTTTGCGAAACTGCCCGTCGATGTCTTCCATGACGCGCTCCACTTCCCGTGGCGGATGCACTTGAAAGGTCAGGCCGTCGCTGCGCTCCAGCAACGCGGCGTCAATGAAGACGTGCTTCTCCGAGCCAAGCGCCACCACTCCGGTTCGCGGGGCGTCCGACGGAAAGCGCAGGGATTCGCTCCGGGCCAGTTTGATCGGCGGCGACGGTGGCACGAAGCTCGCGGGCGGGCTGAACCCGCCGCGATAGCGGCATCCGCGGGAAAACCGGAGCTCATCGATCGCGCCGGGCATCGGGTGGCGCCACCCGCCATCGCGGCCGAGGGAGAGGTAGGCCTCCTCGCCCGGCGGCAACCGTTGCAAGCGCACCGACTTGATCGGCGCCTGCGGCTGCCCGTCGACGAAAAGCCGGAGCTCCGCCGCGACGGAATCGTAAACCACGGCATGGTGGTGCCACCCGCTGCCCGCGAGAGCGGCCCGCGGGATGGGCAGTCGCCGCGTCGTGCCCGATGGCTGGTTGAGGAAAACGAATTCTCCCGCCGTTGTGTCCAGCGCGAGTCGGGTCACCACGTCGTTTTCACCCCGCGGTCCGGTGCCGATTTCAAAGATGACGCCGGTTGGCGCTGCCGCTGGCGCGAGCTGCAACCAGAACTCCACGGTCCAGTCGAAGTCGCCGAGGTTGAGGTCGCCGGCGGTCGGATTGGCGAACGACACTTCTTTCCGCAGGTGCCGTTCACCTCCGGTCATCAGCGCGCAAAACTGCGCGTTGGGCCAGGTCAACGGTTCCTGCGTGCGACCCGGCGGCACCGGCAGTCGGCCAAGGAACGCCGTGCGCTGGCCCTCGGTCGGCATGACGATGGCGGGATACGGCTCGGCCGACAGGGCGTTGCCGTGACGACCGGCCACCAGCCGGCCACCGAGCCCCAACACCAGGGGAGCATCGATTCCCGCCGTCGTATCCATGACGTGACTGGGATAGAGCCACGACGGCTCATCAAACGTCCACTGCGCGATGGTGATCGCTTCGGTCGCGGGCTGCGCCGCTGAGGACCAGATGCAAACTGTGCCCAACGCTGGCACCAGCATGCGCCGAAGAAACCGCCGGATGGTTGGTTTGAGGGAGGAAAAGGTTTTCACTTCACATTCCGCTGCGGGAACAATCACCGAATTTGGCGCGCGGCCATGGTCAGGCTGGAGAAATCTGGAGCGGCTGCTCAGACTGGCCGCTCCAGGAGTTTCAGCTTGAGGTCAGACACGGCGGAGATCGCCTGAAAATCGCGGTCAAAGGTGACGAGCGTGGCTTGATGGTGCATGACCAGGCTGGCGATCAGCAGATCAATCGAACCAGCTGCAATGCCTGATTTCCGGCAGACTTGCCCCAGCGCGGCCGCGCTGGTCCAAAGATCGGCCGGCGTCTCGAGCAGGGGAAACGTCTGAAACTGCTGCGCAAGTTGTCGGCACTCCTCGGGTGTGGCGTGCCGCAACACCTCGAAGGTGACTGGCTCGGCCAGGCGGGCTTCGGGATCGAGGAGATACGGCGCGATGAATCGTTTCAGCTTCTGCGGGGAGCGCGCCCGCGTGAAGTCAATCCAGAGGCTGGTGTCGAGCAGCGTGGACATCAGGTTTGCCAGGCCTGGGCGCGGAGTCGGGCCGATTTGCGATCGGCGGTTCGAGCGGAATCAATGCCGGATAATTTCGTCCCCCATTCTCCGGTGATGAATTTGTTCGCGAGCGTCTCGCGTCGCTTTAACTGGAGCACCTCGGACACGAGCTTGAGGATGGCCGGGCCTTTCTTGGGTTCGCCAGTGTATGCGCATACTTCTTCGAGGTCAGAATCCGGAATATCGACAGTCACTTTCATGGTTTTTTCTACTTTCCCATGATAATTTTGTCAATTGCGCCGTAGATTGTCACCCGGGATCAGGGAATTGGGTTGAACGACCGCGGCCGTGCGCCCGGTTTGATCGGACGGGTGACGGCGCCACGGCCGGTTTTCATCGCGACGTAAACTGCAGCGCGTACAAACTCGTCCCGCGCAGCCGCGCCACCACTTGCACGGGCTTGCCCGCCAACGCGGACACATCCTTGGTCGGCCGGCCATCCTTGGCCAGCCACTCGACCTCGTAGTCGATCTCGTCGCCGTTCACATAGACGCACTCGTCGATCGAGAAACCCGGGACCGGCGCCCCGCGCTCATCGACAAAACCGAATTGCGCATAGCCGGCGGCGTCGGTGTCGACGTTGAGCACGAGCCGGTTGCCGGCGAAGCGCAGGGCTTTGGTGGTGAACGTGCCGCCCGTGTAGGGCGCATCGAGGCTCACGAAGCCATCCACGCGCTGCACGAGCCGGTGAATCACATCCGGCGCCGGCGCCGGCCTGGTCCAGGCATCGTGATACGACGAGCGCGTGTAGGAATACTGCCAGAGCTGGCGGCCGCGGCGCACCAGCCCGCTGCCGATGTAGGAGCGCCGGATCGGGTAACCGTTTTCGTCACCAATACCCAGATACGTCGGGCGCGGGTGGCGTTGCCACGCCAGCCCATCCCGGCTGACCGCGAGCTGCGTTTCCACCAGGCCGCTGCCGCGCTCTTCCTCCGGGTGCCCGAGGACCTGCCGCTGGGGCGGACCGTCGCGGTGGTAGTGAAAATAGAACAGCGGAAACGCCACGTAGGCATCCGCGGCCCACGGGTATTTCTGCGCCCGGGTGTTATAGATGTCGGTCGCCAGGGGATCGAGGCGTGGGTCCGGCTCGAACGCCACCGGGTACTCGAGCCCAAAGCCACCCGGGGCGAGCGGGCCGTTGTCGAGCCACCACGGATCGAGTTGATCCGCATGCGTGCGGACACCGCGAGCGGTGGCGGCGCGGGTCAGCTCCGCCGTCACCGGGGCGAACGGCCACGGCTGCAGCAGGTCGGGCACCTCGGTCAGCAGCGACTTGCGGTTGGTGCTGCCGCCCTCGGTGCGGTAGTAATCGGTGCGATTGTGAATCACGTAGCGCCGCCGCTGGTCGTCGTAGAACACGTTCACCGCCGAACCGGCCCAGAAGGGCAGCGAGGCATGCTCATGGCGCCGCCACGCCCAGCCGTCGGCCGAGGTGTAGACAAAGATCCCGCCGCGGCTGCGCAGCCCGCTGACAATTTTCCAGCGCTCGTCCGGCGGGCCGTTCGGATCGAGGAACACCGTGCCGACGGAGGCGGAATCGGTGACGACGATATTCTTCCATCCGCGAAATTCCCCGCGGCCGAGATCCGGCGCGGTGAAATGCACGCCATCTTTCGAAACGAAAACGGCGAGGCTGTTGTCGGGCCCGTTGGCGTAGATCCGGATGTCCTCCGGTCCGGCGTCGACCACCGAAATCCAACCGCCGCCCTCGATCACCGGTTCGGCCACGCGGGCCGGATGCGCCGTGAAGACGAGTTTCTCGCTGGTGGCCAGCAACGCGGCGTCGAGGAAAAGATGCCGGCGCGAACCGAGATCGACGAGTGCGGCGCGCGGTGTTTCCTGGCCAAACAGCAGGGGCGGGCCCGCCACGGGCGGCGCGCTGGGGCGGCTGCCGTTGTGCAGCCGGGAAAAACTCGCGGGCGGCGTAAAATCGGCCCGGTAGACCGCCACGTCGCTCACGCGCAGCTCATCGATCGCCCCGGGCAACGCGCGCCCCCAGCGGCCGTCGCGGCCCACCGAGACATAGGCTTCGTCGCCGCGGGGCAGCGCGACCATCTTCAGCCGCGCCACGGCCCGGTTTTTTCCATCGACGAAAAGACGCAACTCGCCCGCCGCCGCCGAATGCACCAGCGCAACATGGCACCACGATTCGCGCGGCAGCTGGCCGTCACCCACGGGCAACGTCGCGGTCTCGATGCTCGCGCTCCCTGGCGGCGGGCCCGCGGGATTCGGGAATTCCACGCGCTTGGCCACCGCTCCGGACGCCGCCGCCGAAAGGTGCGTCAGCGCAAACGCATTTTCCGTCGGCAGGACGCTGAACCGCGTCACGAGTTCGTTTTCGCCGCGCGGCCCCGCTCCAATTTCAAAAACCACCCCTTCTGTTTGCGCATCGCGCGCAAACTGGAACCAGCCTTCGAGCGTCCAGTCGCCGGCGCCAAGATTGAGTTTTGAGTCAGTGACGTTGGCGAACGGTGCGCGGCGGAGGTGCACGTCTCCGCGGGTGGTGAGTGCGGCGAAATGGGCGTTGGCCCAGAGCAGGGGCGGCTGGGTGCGGCCGGCGATGGGCGCGGGCGCCCGCAGACCGAAGCGCACGGCGCTGGCCCCGCTGTCCGCATCGGAGCCCGCGCTGCGGGCGGTGATCGCCAGCGGCGGGGGCGTGATGACGCGCAGCGCGTTGCCGAATTTTCCGGGCACGATTTCCGCGCCGCGCCCGAGGATGAGGAAATGGCTGGCGGGCCCGGCGTCGTTGAGGACGGAGCTCGGGTAGATGCCGGCCTGCTCGTCGAAGAGCCAGAGGGCGACGGTGTCGGCGCGGGCGGAACCTAGGAACGGCCACATCAAGACGCCGAGAAGAGGACGTATCCAGTGGCCGCGGTGGGATTTGCCGACAGGGTTTCCTTGAGAGAGCGTCGAAAAAGGTCTGGGCGACGCATATGTTTCGGAGGGCTGCGCTTCGTCGCAGCCATTTTTCCATTCGCGGCGCCGATGAAGCGGCGCTCTCCGAATGATTCTTTTCGATGCCCTTTTTGTGCCCATCATAGTTTGGGGTTCCCCCGGTTCCCCGCCATGGCCGCCGCCAGCTTCAGCGCCTGCACCAGGCTGCGCGGATCGCCGGTGCCTTGGCCGGCGTTGGCGAAATCCGTGCCGTGCTCGACGGAGGTGCGGATGATGGGCAGGCCGAGGGTCACGTTCACGCCCTGCCAGATGCCGAGCATCTTGGCGGCGACGTGTCCTTGATCGTGATACATCGCGATCGCGCAGTCGAACTCGCCCGACAGCGTGCGGAAAAAAACCGTGTCGCCGGCGTAGGGCCCGCTCACCCGGAAGCCGCGGCGCTTCGCCTCCTCCACCGCGGGGGCGATGAACTCGATCTCCTCGGTGCCAAAGAGCCCGCCCTCGCCGGCGTGCGGATTCAGTCCGGCCAGCGCGAGATGCGGCCGCTCGACCCCGAGTTGCCGCACCCCGTCGTGCGCGAGCTGCACCACCTGCAAAATTCGCTCCGGGCGCACGCGCGCGATCGCCTGCGCCAGCGACACATGCGTGCTCACGTGGCAGATGCGGAGTTTTCCCGCGACCAGCATCATCGTCACCTTCGGTTTGCCGCAGAGCTCGGCGAGCAACTCGGTGTGGCCGTCGTAGAGAAAACCCGCCGCGTGCAACGCCGCCTTGTTGATTGCGGACGTGACGACCGCGTGCGCGTCTCCGGCGAGGGTGAGCTCGACCGCCCGCTTGATCGCCTCGTAGGCCGCGCGGCCCGTCGCCGCGCTGATCTTGCCGCGTTCGAGCCGGGCGAGATCGACGTTGGCGAGATCGATCACGTCGATGACGGCGGGATCGCCGGCGATTCCGCTCATGTCTTGGATCGCACGGACGGTCGCCGGCACTCGCGTGATCGCGAGGGCGGCCCGGACCACCGCCGCGTCACCGACGACGACGGGTCGGCAGACCGCCCGCACCTCCGCGTCGACCAACGCCTTCGTGATCAACTCCGGCCCGGTGCCGGTGGCGTCACCGAGGGTGACGGCGAGGATCGGTTTGATGGGGGATGTCATCTTAGTACGCCGCCCGGTAAATCGCCAGCGCGTCCGCGGCGGTGACTTCGCGCGGATTGTTTTTCAGCAGCCGGGTGACTTTCATCGACTCCTGCGCGAGGCGCGGGAGATCGGCCTCCGGAATCTTCACATCGCGCAGGCGCTGCGGAATGCCGCACGCGAGCGAGAGCCCGGTCAACCGCCCCAGGCCCGCCTCTGCGGTGGCGAGCGGTGTGGCCGCGGGGGCGACACCGAGGGCGAGGGCAATCTCGGCGTAACGCTCGGGCATCGCGGGGAGGTTGAAGCGGAACACGTGTGGCATCAGGAGCGAGTTGGCGACACCGTGAGGCACGCGGTACTCGCCGCCGAGGGGATACGAGAGGGCGTGCACGGCGGCAGTGTTGACCGGTCCGAGGCAGAGCCCGCCGTAGAGGGCGCCCAGCATCACGTCGGCGCGGGCGGATCGGTCGGCACCGTTCTTCACTGCAGCGAAAATTGAGCGGCCGATGCGGCGTACACCTTCGAGCGCATAAACGTCGACGGTCGGGTGCGCGAATTTGTTGGCGTAGGCCTCCATGCAATGCACGAGCGCATCGATGCCGGTGGCGGCGGTCACGGCCGGCGGCATCGTGACGGTCAACGCCGGATCGCAGATGGCGAGATCGGGTACGAGGTGCGGGCTGACCACGCCCTTTTTCAGACGCTCGGCTTCGTCGAGGAGAATGGCGTTGGGGGAGACGTCGGCGCCCGTGCCGGCGGTCGTCGGAATGCAAACGAGATGGGTGCTGCGCCCGCGCAGGAGACCGATGCCAAACACCTCGCGGACCTGCTGCCGGCCATCGAGCAGGGCGGCGACGAGCTTGGCGACATCGAGCGGACTGCCCCCGCCCAGGCCGACGATGCAATCGGGCGCGAAGGTGCGCGCGGCGGCGAGGACTTTTTCGAACAGCGCAATTTCCGGCTCGCGGTCGACGAGTTCGCAGACCTCAACCGCCAGCCCCGCCGCGCGCCATGGCACGAAGACACCGGGCAGCGCGGCGGCGACCTGCGGACTGGTGACAACGAAGAGCCGGTGGCGGCCCGCCAGCGCGAATTCCTCGGCGCTGCGTTGCAGACAATCGGTGCCGAAGAGCAGGCGGCGTGGTTGTTGAAGGACGACGGTGTTCATGAATCTTTGCCCGGAATGGCGTCACCCGCCGGCGGGTGCAAGCGAGTCGGTGCGGCGGAATCGTACCCGGGATTGGGAGTCATCGCTTGCGCGCCGACTTCGACTTGCCAGGCGTGCAGGCGTCGGCGCAACGCGTCGCGCCGGCCCGGCTCGATGGCGGCGAGGTTGCGTGCTTCACCGGGATCGGCGCCGAGATCGAACAGCTCCAGCCGGGGAGTCGGGCCAAACCATTCGATCAGCTTGTGCTCACCCACGCGGATCGACCCGGAGGGTCCAACTCCGAGGTGGTGATAATGGGGATAGTGCCAGTGCAGCGCGTCGTGCGGCGCCGGGGCGGAGACGTCGCCAATCACCGGCCAGAGATTCACGCCGTCGAGTGCCGTCGCGGGCGTCGCTCCAGCGGCGGTGAGCAATGTGGGAAAAAGATCCGCACCACTGACCAGCGCGTCGCGGACCTGCCCCGGCGCGATGCGTCCGGGCCAACGCAGAAGCAGCGGCACCCGCAGGCCGCCTTCGTAGAGATCGGCCTTGGCGCCGCGCAGCGGCTTCCGGCGTTCGCTCGCGCCCATGGCGCCGTGGTCGGCGGTAAACACCACGAGGGTGTCCCGATCGCGCCCGGCGCGGTGCAAAGCGTCGAGGAGCCGGCCCATGGCGGCGTCCAGCAGCTCGACCATCGCGGCAAATACGGGCCGGTTGACCTCGGGATCGGCGGCGGGATGGGTGGCGTATTTCGCGGCGAGGGCGGCGGGAGCGAGTTCGGGGCGATGCACCGCGTTGTGCGCCAGCACGCAAAAAAAGGGCTGGGCCGTGGGCCGGGCGCGCGTGCAAAACTCGATGGTGCGGTCCGTGAGCCGATCAATGTGGTGCGGATCACCCTCCGGATCCGCGTCCGCTGACGGCTTGCGCGTGACGAAGACCTCGTCGAACCCCTGCGACTCCGGATCCATCGGCCGGCCGGGGGTGTAGTGATAGTCGGGCGCGAGATGCCATTTCCCAAAATGAGCCGTCGCGTAACCGAGCGCCTTCAGGGCGTCGCCGAGGGTGACGGCGGCGACCGGCAGGCCGCACTGCCACGGTGGCGTGAGCAGGGCCGGATTGGTGACGCCACTCCCGGGGATGAAGTCGGTCAGGTGCAGGCGGGCCGGGTGCAGGCCGGTGTAGAGACTCGCGCGGGCGGGCGAACAGACGGGTGCCGTCGCGTACGCCCGGGCGAAACGGACGCCTTCGGCCGCGAAACGATCGAGGCACGGCGTCCGGAAAAACCCCGCGCCGCCGGGACTGGTGCAGCCCAGTTGGTACGCGCCAAAATCGTCGGCGATGACGAGCAGGATGTTGGGCGCGGCGGAAGCCATGGTGTTTTAGCCCGACAATTTCCTAACGCGGCACGGGGGCCGCCGTTTCGGCGGGCTCAAAGCCCTGAGCGGAGTCGCAGGGCAACCAAAGGAGGGGCGGTTTCCCAACCGCCCAAATGCGGTCGGCCGACGGTTCTTCGGCGGTTGGGAAACCGCCGTTCCGGGAAGAACGATCAAAATCGTCGCGAACGTGATCGAAATGGATCGATCGCAGCATACGGTGGCGGCTCATACCCGCGGCGCGGTCGTGTTGGCGTACTTTTTCAGTCCGAAGTAAGTCAGCCGGTCGACGTCGTCGGGCCGGAAGCCGCCCATGATGCGACTCGCGATCCAGCCGGTGCCGAACAGCACCGCGTGACTGCAGATCCCGATGAGGATCGGGTTGAGCGGAAAATTGAACCCCAGATCGAGCGCGCGATTGCGTGGCTCGGTGAGGATGGCCCACGCGGTGAACGCGGCGCAGCACGCGATTCCGATGTAGCAGCCCTCGCGCGTTGCGCTGCGGGTGAGAAAGCCGAGGCAAAAAAGCCCGAGCGTGCCGCCGGAGAGGATCGACGCGATCATGATGACGCGTTCCATCAGGGGCGTGGAATCTTTTTCGGGCAGGAGCAGCCAGGCGGCGACGACCGTGAGCACGCCGCCGATGGCGATCATGCTGCGGCCGCAGAGGAGCCGCGCGCGATCCGAGGCGTTGGGGTAGAAATGCAGAAAATAGTCCGTCGTCAGCACCGTGCCCACGCTGCTCAGGTCCGCACTGACGGTGGACATCGCGGCGGCCAGAATCGCGGCGACCACCAGGCCGAGCAGCCCCGCCGGCATGAAGTGGGCGAGAAAATACGGCATGGCGCTGTCGGGCACCGGCGGAGGCGGCACCGGCGCGAGCGCAAAAAACCCGGCGAGGCAGGCGCCCGCGAACATGAACACGACAAAGACCGGCACACACAGGAGCGCGCTCCAAAACGCGGCCTTGCTCGCCGCCTCGTCGGATTTTGCGACCAGGTACCGCTGCACGATGTGCTGATCGGTGGCGTAGCGGCGCGTCCATTGCACGGCGTACGCGAGGCAAAACAGCCACGTGGTGGTCAGTTTTGGATCGGTGAACGTGGCAAGCGAGAGATCCCATGAACCCAGGGTGAGTTTGCCCGCGCGCCAAGTCTCGGCCACGACGGCGAATGGCGCGCCGGCCTCCGGGGCGAACATCAGGCGGCCGAGCACAAACACTCCGCCGACCATCAGGATCACGCCCTGTACCACATCGGTCCAGACCACCGCCTCCATGCCTCCCACCATCGTGTAGAAAATGGTAAACAGGCCCACGCCGAGAATCACGACGCGGAGATCCCAGCCGGTGAGCACGTTGATCGCCAGCGCGGTGGTGACCAGCGTGACGCCGAGATCGAAGATCCGATCCGCGAGAAAGCCGAAGGACGTGTAGAAGCGCCCGCCGAGGCCGAAGCGCTGGCCGATGTATTCGTAGGCGCTCATCCGCACGACGCGCCGGTAAAACGGCACCACGACCTTGGCGACGGCCAGCAGCACGAAAGGCACCAGCAGGTGGGGGACGAGGAGGATCAGGCCCTTTTGGTAGGCGGTACCCGGATGGCCGACAAAGGTTCCCGTGCTGATAATCGTCGCCATGATGGTGAACGCGACGGCCCACATCGGGATGCTGCGTCCGGCCACGAAGTACTGTTCGGAGGTTTTCTTGCCGCGCGTGGCCCAGAAGCCGATGCCGGCGATCACTGCGAAGTAGATGGCGATGACGACGAGGTCGATGAAATGGAGGGACATGGTTGAGGGGAGGCCGGAAGCCGGAGGTCAGAGGTCGGAGGCCGGAAGACAGATATCAGAAGGCAGCAGGCGGCGACTGGAATTTGGAAGGGAGAATTCGCACCTCGGAACGGCGGTACAATGCCGGCCCACGGTGTTTGCCGGCCTCTGGCTGCGGGCGTCCGATCGCTGGTTTGCTCACGGCATCTTCCGCCCGGTGTGTTTCCGGCCGAGGTCCGCGACCTCCTTGAGGCCGCCGGCGATGATCATGATCCCGGCGTCAATTTGCGGCACGACCGACTCCGTGCGCGCGTTGTCGAGGACGAAAACCTTCGCCGCCTTGCTCGCGGCGATCACGCGATCCGCGGCGGCCTTGAGCGGCGGCGGCTCGACCACGCCGGGCTTGCGGCCGTAGTCGAAGGCGACGTCGAGGAACCCGTTCGCATAGCTCGTGTCCCGCGGTCCCCACTCGGCAAAAATCACCCCGGGCACCCGCACGATTTTCTCCGTGTGTGGCAGCCCCACCTGGTCCTCAATCTTCACCCCGATGATGAGTTCACCCTTTGGATTGAGCGGCCAGACGTCGGCGAGACCGTAGTAATTTTTTGGCGTCACGCCCCAGATGCCGGAGGCGAACTCGTGGGCGCCGAACATCCGCAACCCATCCGCCAGGCCCTGGCCGACCGCCTGCCGGTGAATCTCATACCGCGCCGCGCGGATGAACATCGCAACCGCCTCGGGATTGCGCGCGTGACAGATGTGCAGCCCGTGAATGCCGCACGCCAGCGCCTGCTGGATCATCCAGTGGTTGGCGCGCACGGTGTCGGCATCGAGCCCGTAGAGCGGGAGGGTCACGATCACCGCCGGGGTGCGGTGCCCGCTCGCGGTGGGGCCGGCGTCGGCGAGCGCTTTCATGAACGCACGGAGGCGCGTGAAATCGAGCGCCGCGCCCTCCAGGTCGTACATCAGGACGTCCGCCCAGGTTTTTGCCGCCTCCCGGCCTTCCTCGGCTCCGCCGCGGCCGTAGTCATAATACACGGGCTGGCCGGCCGCGAGGAGCTCGATGGCCTTGTTGACGTGCTTGGGCTTGAAATCGGCGGCGGAGAGTGAGACGGCACCGAGGAGCAGGAGGGTTAAGATTTGCTGGAGGCGGGGTGCCCGCACCTCGCGGGAGCGGCGGTTTCCCAACCGCCGAATTTCGGTCGACGACCCGGTCTTGGGCGGTTGGAAACCGCCCCTCCTTCGATCCGCACTCCCTGAACTGCATTTGTCCGATTGGATTTGTGGGCGAAGTGCAGCGGCAGACCGCGGGGTGGGGGCACCCCGCCTCCAAGGATCAGCTTTCGGCGAGAATAGGTTTTTCATGGGAAAGTTTGTTTACCGCACCCGTGCGCCGATCCCGGCGGGGGCGCCCGGTTTCAGGGTAAAGGTGCGGAGCACGGTGAACTCTGTGGCCGCATTCGTCTCCGGTTCAAGCCGGCCCCATACGACAATGTCGCGAGCGGTCGTCCGCTGAATCACGCGCCATTGCGCATTTTTCCCCTGACTCAAGCCGATCAGCCGGCCGGCCAGCGCCGGTTGCGGTAGGTCGGCGGCGGCCGTAACAACGGTCGTCAACGTCGTGGGGTCGAAACGCAGACCGGTGATCGCACCGGTCGCGCCATCGTTCTCGAACACATTCGCCACCGTCACGGTGTCGCTCCCGCCGGCGACCGGTTCCGCCATGTTGCGGGCGAGCGTCGCCCGCGCCTCGATTTTTCCGCCGAGCGGGCCCTTGAGGATATTGCCGCTGAGCCGGCTCGGGCCGAGCGACGGCTTGTCTTCCACGAAACGCCAGTCCTGCCACACCGTGTTGCGCTCAGCGACAATCTCCGATCGTTGCAGGTAAAAACCGCCCTGGTTCTCGGTGATCACGTTGTCGCGAAACGTGGCGCGCGACTCCATCGTCACCCGCATCGCGCCGGAGTTTTTCGCCGTGTTGGTGTTGCCGACAAAGACGTTGCGTTCGACGAGCACGTGGAATTTTTCCGTCGGCGGGTAGGCGTCGAGGGGCGCGTCATAGCGATGCTCCTGCCCTCCGATGAAGAGCGCCCCGGCGTCGTCACCGCCGTTGTTCGCCGTGAAAACGTTGTCGGCGATGACCGGCGCGGACCACAGCGCGAGGAAGAGTCCCCCGGCGTCGTTGCGGGCCAAGGACACATTCGCCGAGATGACGCACCCGCGCACTTCGCCGCCGCACCAATCGAAGAAGGAAATGGCGCCGCCATCGCTGGAGCGCAAGGGGTCGTCGAGACCGCTGCGGTTGTGGGCGAAGACGCTCGCGATGATCCGGGGGGCCGCGCGGCGGTCGGCCGCGATCGCCGCGCCGCGGCCGCATTCGGTGGTGTTGTCGTAGAAATAACAGTGTTCGATCCGCGGCGCGGCGCCGTTGGTGACAAACATGGCGCCGCCATCGTGGGCGGTCTCGTGCAACTGGGCCGGTGCCCATGGCTGCGGGATCAGCGTGCGGTTCTGCGTGAAGAGGCAGTTCGCAATCGTTGGCGAGACCCCGTCGCACAACAGCGCGGCGCCCTTGCCGCGGACGCGCCCGCGCACAAAATGAAAACCATCAACCCGGGTGTCGTCGGCCCCGAACGCGATGCGTTGCGCCTCGGCGCCGTCGAGCATGGTCGCGTGGGCGTGGACATCACGCGGCCCGCCAAAACCGGCTTCCGGGGCAAAGCCGCCGTAGAGATCGACGTGCGATTTCAGCAAGAGGGTGGGTTGAAGATAGCGGCCGGCCGCGACGAGCAGGGCCGCGCGCGAGCCGGCGGTGGGCGCGCCGACGTGTTCGAGCGCATGCGGCAGGGAGGCCCAGGGTTTTTCGCGCGAACCGTCGCCGGACACGTCGTTGCCGCGCTGAGCGTCGACGTGACGCACGAGGGCATAGCGCGCGAGATCGACCGCGAGAGACTGCGGGCCGACGTCGGAGGGAAGAGCGGCCGGGAGTGAGGACAGGGAAAGTGTGCAAGCCAGAAACAGGACGAAGCTTCGAGCGATCGCAGGCGCGAGGATTGCGGGAAGTACCGGCCGGGACGGTGGCAGACGCGAGAAGGGGAAACTCATTCCGGCCATGGAAAGTGCGCCGAAGAAGAAAAGAATCAACCGTACCTTTCTGGGATGAATCGCAGGCGGGTCCATTCCCTGAGTTGACGCCACCGGTTGCGGGCTCAAGGAGCGGCGGCTGCCCAGCCGCCGACGAGCAGCTGTCGCGATGGGCGCTTTGGCAAGCACCCCTCCTTCCACTTGCACTTTGTCTCGCCGCGTAAACTCGGAGCCGCGCCCACTTTGCATCCGCGCGGAAAAGGTCGCTTCGGAGGCCCCGTCCGTCCTTTCTGGCACCTGCTCACCATGAAAATTCGTCGTATTTTCTCCGGTTGCTTCGCCCTGCTCGCCTTGGTTTCCGTCGCCGCAGGCGCGCAGGCGCCCAGGCCCAACATCATCTTCATTCTCGCCGACGACCTCGGCTACGGTGAACTCGGGTCCTACGGGCAAGAATTAATCAAGACGCCCCACCTCGACCGCATGGCGGCGGAGGGCATGCGCTTCACCCAGTTCTACGCGGGCAGCACGGTGTGCGCGCCGTCGCGCAGCGTGCTGATGACGGGCCAGCACCTCGGGCACACGCGGGTGCGCGGCAACGCCGGCGGTCGCAACATGGACGCGCAGTCCTTGCAGGCTGGCGACGTGACCATCGCGCGCGTGCTGCAGCAGGCGGGCTATGCGACTGGCCTGGTGGGGAAGTGGGGGCTCGGGGAGCAGGATCAGCCTGGCGAACCGCTCAAGCAGGGCTTCGACTATTACTTCGGTTTCCTGAGCCAGACGCACGCCCACAACCACTTTCCCAGTTTTCTCTGGCGCAACGGCGAGAAGGTCTCCCTGCCCAATGATCTTGTCCAGATCGGCCCGGTGCCCGGGGCGGGATATTCGACCAACCGCATTGTGTGTGGTGACGATCTGCTGGCGACCGACGCCCTTGCTTTCATCGAACGCCACCGGAGCAAATCGTTCTTCCTGTTCTATTCGATGGTCACGCCGCACGCGAACAACGAGCGCTCGCGCGAACTCGGCGAAGGCAACGAGGTGCCCGAGCAAGGCATCTACGCCGACCGACCCTGGCATGAGTCCGCCCGGAACCACGCCGCCATGGTCAGCCGGATGGACCGCGATGTCGGCGCGTTATTCGCCCAGCTGAAAAAACTCGGCCTGGACGAGAGTACCCTCGTGATGTTCTCGAGTGACAACGGTCCACACAAGGAAGGCGGCCCCAATTATGATCCCGCGTTTTTCACTCCGAGCGGGCCGCTGACCGGGTTGAAACGCAGCCTGACCGATGGTGGCATCCGGGTGCCGTTCCTCGCGCGCTGGCCGGGCCGGATCAAGCCGGGCGCCGTTTCGGGACACGTCGGTTATTTCGGCGATTTGATGGCCACGTGGAGCGAGATCGCGGGCGGCAAGCCACCGGCGAAACTCGACAGCGTCAGCGTGGTGCCGACGCTGCTCGGCCGCGGCGCGCAGCCGAAGCACGAGCATCTCTATTGGGAATTCTACGAACAGGGGGTGAGCCAGGCGGTGTTGCTCGACGGACGTTGGAAGGCGATTCGCTTGAAGTCACCGACGCAGCCAATCGCGTTGTATGATCTGGCGAATGACATCGCAGAGAAAACCGACGTGGCGGCAAAGCACGCTGAAATCGTGACGCGCGCGGCCGGCCTGATGAAGACGGTGCGCTTCGACAACGAGCACTGGAAGCTCGCGGCCCCGCCGGCGGCGGCCAAGTGAACGCGACCGGCCCTCGGCGACGATCGCCCAAGCATCCCCGCCTCCGAGCGAAATGAAGGACCTCCCGCAGATTCAGAAAGGCCACAGATGTTGAGTCAGAAAGTCGACCAGCCGCGGTCTGGTTGAATCTGCCGGGACGCCTCGCTCACGTTCCCACCGGGAGCGTAAACGAAAACGTCGCGCCCTTGCCGGGCTCGCCCGGGGCGGCCCAGATTTTTCCGCCGTGGTCTTCGATGATCTTCTTGCAGATTGTCAGTCCAAGGCCGGTGCCGTGCGCCTTGCCGTGCGTGGCGAACGGCGTGAAGAGCGCGGCCGCGATCTCGGGCGCAATCCCGCGCCCCGTGTCCTCGATGTCGACCCGCAGTTCGGCCGCCGTCTGCTGGAAGCGCAGCAAAATCTTTCCCCCAGCCGACATCTCATCGACGGCGTTGTTGAGCAGATTGTGAAACAGCCGGGAAAGTCGCTTCGGATCAACCCGCACGTCGACCGCGGGCGGCGCGTTTTCGAGCATCACGATCACCCGGCGTTCGGCCAGCTCCTGCCGGATTTCCTCGGCGAGCGGAACCATATAGCGCGAAAAATCGACGGGGCGGAGATTGGGGCGCTGTCCGCTCGGCTTGGTGAACTCGATGAGCTCCTGCAGCATGTTGGTCATGCGATCCACCTGCTGCGCGATCCGGTTCTGCGCCTTGTGTCGCATCGGCACGCTCGTGTGATCGCTGCACGCCAGCTCGGCGGCGAGACCGATCACGGCGAGCGGATTCTTGAAGTCATGCACAATCGAACCGGCAAAACGCCCGACTACCGCGAGGCGTTCCGCCTGCACCACTTCGTCGACGTACTTGGCGTTCAACACTCGCATCCGGTTGCTGAACTCGCGGATGAGGATGAGCGCGAGGCCCGGCTGCTGTTCGAGCAGTTGCAGGAGTTCATCGCGGCCCATGTGCCGGGTCTCGGTCGCGGTCTCGGCGCGCGCGGTCGCCGAACGCGGCGCGTCATCGAGCACGGCCATCTCGCCCACCGTGTCACCCGGCCCGAGCGTGGCGAGGAGGCGCGGATCACCAGTCCCGACCGCCGCGAAGATCTGCACGCGGCCGCTTTCAATGAGGTAGAAGCCGTCACCCGGCTCCCCCGCCGAAAATAGCACTTCGCCCGGGCTGAACCGCCGCGTGCGTCCCGTGTTGCCCGGCAAGCGCAGCGAACCGCCGAGCAGCGAACCAAGGGAGTTGTCTGAAGCCGACATTGGGGCGGATGATAAGCCGGGCCAAGTTTTGGCGTAAAGAGGGGAGATCCCTCAAATTGCTCCGCCTCCGGTTCCGCCGGCGCAGCGTGCATGGTGTCTGCAACCCAACGCGGAAATTTCCAAGCCAGGAAGAGGATTCTCCGGGAAATTTCCGGGCTCGCGGCGGAAAACACGGGGCGGGGTGATTCGTTTGATCACGGGGTGGAGGCTTTCTTCTTGTTCCTGGCGCCTTTGGCCGCCGGCGGGTTTGGGGCTGCATCCGGCTTGAGCAACGGGCTCTTTTGCGTCCAGGCGATCATGCGGTCAAAGAGAACCGGATACGGTTCGTAGCCGTGGCCCCGCACAACGTCGCGGGTGAGGTGCGCGAGTTGGGCATCGTAATGCTTCCGCATCGCCGCCAGCGGCGCGGCGGAACGCGGGTCCGCGGCGAGGTTGGCCAGTTCGAAACGATCTGCTCCGATGTGGAACAACTCCTCGACGGGCGTCATGCCGCCGTCACCGTAGTACCAGTAGACATATTTCCACTCCGGTGTGACCACGGCCATGGACTGCGCGGACTTGATCCCCCAGAAATTAAACAGCGGCAGGTAGTCGCGCACCCGGCCCTGGGGTTTGGTCAAGAGGGGCAGCAGGTTTTGGCCGTCGCGGTCCGCCGGAGCCGGCACGCCTGACAGCGCGAAGATCGTCGCGGCCATGTCCACGCCGGCGGTGACGGCGTCGCTCACCGTACCGGCCTGCGACCGGGGCAGCCGTGGATCGTAGATGATGAGCGGCGACTTCGACGCTTCCTCGTAGGGCAGTACCTTGTCGCCGAAGCCGTGCGCACCTGCACTGTAGCCGTTGTCCGAGGTGAAGATGATCACGGTGTTGTCCGCGAGCCCCTCCCGGGCGAGGCCTTCACGGATCATGCCCACCGCCGCGTCCACGCCCGTGATGAGGGCGTAGTAGTGGGCGGCGGAATTGTCGTAGTCGTTGACCCACTCCCGATAGGCGGTCGCGGCGCGGCTGGTCTGGGATTGCGGCGAGAGGTGTTTCGCGTGCTCGACGCCGTAGTTGGGCGGACGGGTGAATTTCTTCCCGGAATAGAGCTTGAGATCGATCGGGTCGGGGGAGAACGGCAAGTGCGGCGCCTTGAAGCTGACGCTCAGGCAGAAGGGTTTGCCGCTCTGCTTCGCCGCCTTGATGAAGTCCTGGGCCCAGGCGCCGTACGCACGGGAGCAATGGGGGAACTGCGCGGCGTACTTTGCGATGCCCTCGTTTTTTTCCGTTTCGTAGAATGTCTGGCCCGGTCCGCCGGCCCATTGATCAAACAAAGACGCGAGCGCCTCGAATCTTTCCCCTTGGAGCACGAAGCCGATCTTTCCGGCGAAGCCGGTGAAGTAACCGGCCTGACGCAGCCGCACCGGGTAGGACTGCTCGATGAAACGCCGCTCCAAATCGCCGTGCTCGAAATTGCAGCCGTGGCGGTATTCGTAGAGGCCGGTCAGCACGCTGCACCTGCTGGCCATGCAGATGGAGGTGGTATTGTAGTGATTGGTGAAGCGCACACCCTCGGCGGCGAGTCGATCGAGGTGGGGCGTGATGACCTCCTTGTTTCCATAGCAGCCGACGGCGCGGGCGGTCTGATCGTCGGAGAACAGGAAGACGATGTTGGGTTTCCCGGTGGCGCCGGCGGCGGAGGCGACCGTCGGCCCGAATGCCAGGAGAACCAGTGCGGCGGGAATCGAACGGGAAGTCATAGGGCAAGGGGGGGCGGACAACTCGGTCAGTCTGCTGGAAGCTGGTTCGAGCAAAGCCAACGCAATCGCAACGTTGAGATTTCACAACTGGCGGCTCCCTCGAACTGCATTTTCATTAACCTGTCCCTATAATCAACCCTCTTGCGCCGGCCGCCTAATTGTTCTCCTTCAGCCCTTCGGTGTGGCCGATGTTCTTCACCGGGGCGAAGACCGCCTGCACCTCGCGCAGGAGGGTTTCGTCGATCGGCTCCGCCAGCCATTGCGCCCATTTGCGGATGTTGGCGGGATTCGCGCTGCCGGCGACCGTGGTGGCGAGGTCGGGGTGCGCGCAGGAGAACTGCAGCGCGAGTTTGGCGAGATCGATTCCCCGCCCGGCGCACAGCTCCACCGCGCGCCGCGCGGCGGCCTTCACCGCCTCAGGTTCCTCCAGCCACACCGGGAGGGGCGCGCTCGTAAGCAGGCGCGCGGAGAACGGCCCGGCGTTCATCACACCCACACCCTTCGCCTTGAGGTACGGCACGATCTCGTCGGCGAAGCGCGTGTTTTGCAGCGTGTACTGGTTGTAACTGAGCACGCAGTCGACGTCGGTCTGATCGAGGATGTACTTGAAGATCTTCATCGGGTAGCCGCTGAAGCCGATGAAACGGACCTTCCCGGCGTCGCGGGCACGGCGGAGGGCGGGGAGCGTTTCGTCGACGATTTGCCGCATCGGCACGAACTCGATGTCGTGGCAGAGCGCGAGATCGAGGTGATCCGTGCCGAGCCGGTGCAGGCTCACGTCGATGCTCTCGGCGACGCGGCGCGCGGAGAAATCGAAGTGTCCGAGATCGTAGCGGCCGAGCTTCGTGCACAAGGTGTAGCTCTCGCGCGGCACGCCCTTGAGCGCGACGCCGAGCAGCACCTCGCTCATGCCCCGTCCGTAGAACGGCGAGGTGTCGATGAAGTTCAGCCCGCAGTCGAGGGCGACACGCACGCTCGTGAGCGCCTCGTCGAGCGTGACGCTGCGAAACTCCGCGCCGAGCGACGAAGCGCCGAAGCTGAGGATGGGGATCTGGAGGCCGGTGCGGCCGAGGGGGCGTTGTTGCATGGAGAGTGGAAAGGGAAATCCGTACGCGAAATTGGTGGCGTCGGCAATGACTACGCTTGGGGAGAACCGGCGATTCCTGGCCGGGCCGGCATTTTTCGCATTTGGATTGGGGCTGGCGCTTGTTGGCCCGCAGCTTCCCTGGGTTGTGGCACGGGCAAGATCCCGCGTTGGTCAGCTGCAGGCGAAGGTCAGGAGCGGGGCCAAGTCGCCGGCGTCGGCGTTGCGAACACCCTCGGTCACCCGATGAACTTCCCAGCCGGGGTTCTTCTCGGTGGTGCGGTAGCGGCCGGCCCAACGCCAAATCTGGCAACTTGTAACGTAATACGTTACATGTTTTCGGTGGTCGCGGTTCGCGTCTGACGGGGGGCGTCCGGTTACGGGGAAATTGCCTGGGCCGGGGCAAATCTCCGACGCCAGAGGGCCGGGGCAATGCCGTAGGCCTGCTTGAACGCGGCGGACAGGTGGAAGGCCGAGCTGAAACCCAAACGGCCGGCGACTTCGTCGAGCGTGGCGTCGCTGGCCGCGAGCCAGCGGCGGGCCTGCGCCAGCCGCAGGTGCAGCATGTATTGCCATGGTGCATATCCCGTATGCAGTTTGAACGCCGAGCGAAAATGCGAGTACGCGACGCCGAGCCGGCGGGCCAGCTGCGCGACGTTCACCGGCTCCGCGAGATTCTCGGCGAGATGACGCTCCGCGGCCGCGACGGCGCGCGCCATCCGCGTGTCGCGCTGCGCGGCCAGTCCGGCCTGCTGCCACGCCGCCAGGACGGCGAGGCCACGAGCGGCGAGTTCGGGATCGAAGCCGGACGCGGGCTGGCGGGCGCGCGCATGCACCGCCTCGAGACAGCTCTCGAGGCCGGCCGCCAGGGCGGTCCGCAAAACCGGGGATTTGGGCGAGACGATTTTCTTTTTGCGCAGCCGATCCACGGTTTCGCCGGACAATTCCACCCAGCTCTCCTCCCAGCCAGTCGTCGGGTTCGGCCGATAGCGGTGCCAGACACCCGGATACAGCATGAAAGCATCGCCCGTCTCGATCGTCAGCGGCTTCATCCCGCGGACCTCGAACTGGCCGCGGCCCGCGGTGATGAGGACGATTTGCAGCGCTTCGAGGACCCGACCGTGGCTCCAGTCAAATTGGTGGTCGGCGGGGTGTCGTGCGGGCGGATACGGCGCGTGGGGGCGGATGCGCGTGAACCCCGCCGCCGACACCGCCAGACCCCACGCGACCGCTTCGCGGGAGACGGGAAAGTACCGAAAGTAATTAACGGTGACGGGCATATTCTATATGAAAAATATCATTATTCGGATTCCGCCCACCGGTGTCGATCCCGTATCTTCTCGCTCGCCCTGCGACCGGCTTACCAACGGCCGCATTCATCCCTGAGCTTTCGCGCCAACCAGCCTCCCGACCATGAACCTTGATTCGGCAGTTGAAATTAAACCACGGAGACACAGAGGGCACAGAGAAAACCACTTGCAGAAGTTTGTTCCCGCCAGAGCGACTCATCGCCAGGGTGAGGCACTTTCCTCTCAATTGAGTGGTTTTCTTCTCTGTGTTCTCCGTGCCTCTGTGGTTCAACTCCGGTATTTAGGACTGAATCGTCCCGTCCGCGCCTTCGGAGTCACGTGGCTCGTCAGCCTGCTGCTGCTGGTCGGCTCGGTTTGTCCGGCCCTGTGCGCCGATTCGCTCGACACCGGGTGGTCCCATCCGCCGCCGAGCGCGCGGCTGCGGGCGTACTGGTGGTGGCTCAACGGCAATGTCACCAAGGCGGCGATCACGCGCGACCTCGAGCAGATGAAAGCGAAGGGCTTTGGCGGCGCTTTGATCTGCGATGCCGGTGGTGCGGAGCAGCGGGGCAACGCCCAGGTGCCGCGGGGCCCGGTGTTCGCCTCTCCCGCCTGGCGCGAGCTCTACCGGCATGCGCTGCGTGAGGCCGACCGGCTCGGCTTGGAGATGAGCCTCAACATCCAGAGCGGCTGGAATCTCGGCGGCCCGCCGGTCTCCGCCGACGACGCGCCGAAGAAACTCACCTGGTCCGAGCTCCGCGTGAGCGGCCCGGCCCGCGTCGCGACGCAGCTCAAGGCGCCGACGGCCAGGGACAATTATTACCGCGACCTCTTCGTCCTCGCGTATCGCGTGCGGCCGGATCTGCCGGCGAAGCGGGCTCCGCTGCAAAACCAAGTGGAGAAGGCGTTGCTCAAACCGCTCCGCCCGTTCTCCGCGCCCGAAACCACGCTGCTGTTTCAGGAAGTTCCGGCGACGCCCGGCGAGGAGGACCTGCAAGCGGCCGAGGTCGTGGATCTCACGGCGCGGCTCGATGCGTCGGGCACGCTGACCTGGGACGCCCCCGCCGGTGACTGGCAGGTGCTGCGCCTCGGCTGCACGCTGAACGATCACTGCAAGGTGTCGACCTGCAGCCAGGGCTGGGAGGGCTACGCGCTCGATCCGTTCGATGCCGGGGCGTTTCGCCGTTACTGGGACGCTGTGGTCGAGCCGCTGATCGCCGATGCCGGACCGCTGGCGGGCCAGGCGCTGAAATATCTGCACACCGACAGCTGGGAGGTGGAGGTGGCGAACTGGACGCCGACGCTGCGCGCGGAGTTTCGGTCACGGCGTGGCTACGACTTGCTCGCGTGGCTGCCGGTCATCGCCGGGCGGATCGTGAACAGCCGCGGCGAGAGCAACCGCTTCCTCGCGGACTTCCGTCGCACGATGGGCGATCTCGCGATCGCGAATCACTACCGGATCTTCCGCGACAACGCGCACCGGCACGGTCTGCTGATTCACCCGGAGTCGGGCGGTCCGCACGCGGTGCCGATCGACGCACAGCAATGCCTCGGCTTCAACGATGCCCCGATGAGCGAGTTTTGGGCAACGTCGTGGCGGCATCGCCTCGGCGACGAGAACCGTTTTTTCGTGAAGCAGCCCGCGTCGGCCGCGCACACGTATGGCCGCCAGCTGGTCCTGGCCGAGGGCTTCACGACCATCGGGCCCCACTGGCAGGAGACGCTGTGGGACAACCTGAAGCCATCGTTTGACAAGGCGATCTGCGAAGGTCTGAACCTGCTCGTGTGGCACGAGTTCGTGTGCTCGCCAGCGGAGATGGGCCTGCCCGGTCAGCAATATTTTGCCGGCACGCATCTCAATCCCAACGTGACGTGGTGGGAAAAATCCGGGCCGTTCTTCGCCTACCTGAACCGGTGTCAGGCGCTGATGCAGCAGGGCCTGTTCGTCGCCGATGTCGCCTACTACTACGGCGACCACGTGCCGAATTTCTCGCAGCTGAAAAAATCCGACCCGGCGAAAATTCTCCCCGGCTACGACTACGACGTGTTCACCGAGGAGGTCCTGCTAACCCGCGCCGCCGTGAAGGACGGCCGCCTTGTGTTGCCCGACGGCATGAGCTATCGGGTGTTGGTGCTGCCGGACCGCCCGATCCTCTCGTTGCCCGTGCTGCGCAAGCTGCGGGAACTGGTGGACGCCGGGGCGACGGTGATCGGCCCGTCGGCGCCGACGGAGGCGAGCGGGCTGCATGACTTCGCGGCCCGCGATGCGGAGGTGAAGCGCCTCGCCGCGGAGCTTTGGGGGAAGGGCCGCGTGATCGCGAATCGCACCGCTCGCGAGGTGTTGCTCGCCGCGGGCGTGCCGCCGGATGTGGAGTTCGCCGGCACCAAGCCGGACGCCAACCTGGACTACATTCACCGGCGCACCGCGGCCGCGGAGATCTACTTCGTCGCCAACCGCCTCAATCGTCCGGAGCAGGCGACGTTCACCTTCCGCGTCGCTGACCGGGCTCCGGAGCTGTGGAACGCCGTCACGGGCGAGCGTCGGTTCGCTCCGAAATACGAGTGTACGGCGGGGCGCACGATCGTGCCGCTCGAGTTTGATCCGTGCGGTTCGCTGTTCGTGGTTTTTCGCGCTCCCGCCGCGGCCCATCCCGCAGCGGACCGGGGCAATTTTCCGCAATTTGCCCCGCTCGCCGAACTCACCGGCCCGTGGAGCGTGCGCTTCGATCCGCGTTGGGGTGGGCCGGGCGCGATCGAGTTTGCCGTGCTCACGAGCTGGCCGGCTCGGCGCGAGCCGGGCATCAAGCACTATTCCGGCACGGCCGTGTACACGCAGGCGTTCGATTTGCCGGCGGCCGTGAATCTCCGGGATCGCGCGACCCGCTGCTTCCTCGACCTCGGCAACGTGCGCGAGCTGGCTGAGATCAAAATAAACGGCAAGTCCTGTGGCATCGTCTGGTCGCCGCCGTTCCGGGTCGATATCAGCGATGCCGTAAAATCCACTGGCAACACGCTAGAAGTCGAGGTCGTGAATTTCTGGCCCAACCGGGTGATCGGCGACGCGGCGTTGCCCGTCGAAAAGCGGTTGACGAAAACCAACGTGCTGGAGCTCAAGGCTGACACGCCGCTGATCGAATCCGGCCTGCTCGGTCCCGTGCGGCTGGTGGTGCGCAGCGGCGAATGAACCTCGCGCACGGTGATTTTCCTAGTGGAGGCGGGGTGCCCGCACCCCGCGGGTTTGGTGTCGGGCGCGCGTCTGGCACGCGCCGCGGCGTCGGCAAGACTGACGCCCTGCAGGACAGCCGCGGGGTGGGGGCACCCCGCCTCCATCGGCGTACGGTTTTTCCACGGTCTTTCATCGCTTAACATGAACGCTCCCTCTCCCCTCAATATCGGCCTCTTCGGCATCGGCCTCGACGCTTACTGGCCGCAATTCGCCGGACTCAAGGAACGCCTCGAAGGCTCCGTCGGACGCGTCGCGCAAAAACTTGCCCGGCCGGGCGTGGAAATCGTCAACCTCGGTCTCGTCGACACGCCGGACCGCGCCTTCGCGGCCGGGCGCGAATTCCGTCGCGCCGATGTCGACGTGATTTTCCTGCACGTCACCACCTACGCGCTTTCCTCGACGGTCCTGCCCGTCGTGCTGCGCGCAAAGGTGCCGGTGATCATCCTGAACTTGCAGCCGGCGCCGGCCATCGATTATGCGGCGTTCAACCGGATGGGCGATCGCACGCAGATGACCGGCGAGTGGCTGGCGCACTGCAATGCGTGCCCGGTGCCGGAAATCGCCAACGTCTTCAAGCGTGCCGGCGTGCGTTTCCACCAGATCACGGGCGTGCTCGACGACGACCCGTCGTGCTGGCGCGAAGTCGACGCCTGGGTCGAGGCGGCCCGTGTCGCCGCCGCGATGTACGGCAACCGTCTCGGGCTGATGGGTCATACTTACGGCGGCATGCTCGACATCCAATCTGATGTCACGTTGCAGTGCGTCACCTTCGGTACGCACATCGAGCACCTTGAGGTCGACGAACTCTCGGCGCGGCGCCGCGAGGTCACTGCCGCCGACCTTACGCGACGGCTTGCGGAGTTTCGGACAGTGTTCGATGTCCAGCCTGACTGCCCGGCCGAAGATCTGGCCGAAGCGGCGCGCACTTCCGTGGCGCTCGACCGGCTCGTCGCCGACTACCGGCTCGGCTCGATGGCGTATTACTACAAGGGCACGGGTGTCGCCGAAAACGAAGCGACGATTGCCTCGATCATCCTCGGCACCTCGCTGCTCACCGCACGCGGCGTGCCGGTCGCCGGCGAATATGAAGTCAAGAATGTGCAGGCGATGAAGATCATGGATCTGTTCGGTGTCGGGGGGTCGTTCACCGAGTACTACGCGATGGATTTCAACGACGACGTCGTGCTGATGGGCCACGACGGCCCGGGGCACATCGCCATCGCGCAGGGCAAGACGAAGGTGCGACCGCTCAAGGTCTACCACGGCAAGGTCGGCCGCGGAGTTTCCGTCGAGATGGCGGTGCAACACGGTCCGGTCACGCTCCTCTCGGTTATCGAGGCGGAGGGCGGCAAGCTCGCGCTCCTCTGCGCCGAGGCGGAGTCGGTGGCGGGGCCGATCCTTGAGATTGGCAACACTAACAGCCGGTACCGCTTCCCGTGCGGCGCGCGCGAGTTCGTCACCCGTTGGAACTCCCACGGCCCGGCGCACCACTGCGCGGTCGGGGTCGGGCACATCGCGGAGCGGATCGAAAAACTCGCCGCGCTGCTTGGGCTGGAGGCGATCCGGGTTGGGTAAATCGATTTCAACTCTCCAACCCATGGACTCCAATCCCATTCTCGGCGTCGTCTTCCACTGGCTCGGCGGTCTCGCGGCTGGCAGCTTCTACGTCTCCTACCGCGGCGTGAAGCGCTGGTCGTGGGAAACGTACTGGCTGGTTGGCGGGGTGTTCAGCTGGCTCCTCGCGCCTTGGGTGCTCGGGCTGGCGCTGACGAACGACCTGCCGGGCGTGATCGCGCGGTCGCCCGCGTCCGCGTTGTTCTGGGCCTGGTTCTTCGGCCTGCTCTGGGGGCTGGGCGGGCTGACGTTTGGACTCACGATGCGTTATCTCGGGATGTCGCTCGGCTATGGCGTGGCGCTGGGGATTTGCGCGGCATGCGGCACGCTGATCCCGCCGATCTTCAAGGGTGCGCTGGCGGGCATCGCCGCGAGCCCCGCCGGCCAGGTGACGCTGGTGGGCATCGGCATCTGCGTCGTCGGCATCGCGACCTCGGCTCTCGCCGGGCTCGGCAAGGAGCGCGAACTGCCCGAGGCGGCGAAGCGGGAATCGGTGCGGGAATTCAATTTCAGGAAGGGACTCGCCGTCGCGCTGTTCTGCGGGGTGATGAGCGCGTGCATGGCGTTCGCGCTCGAGGCGGCGGCGCCGTTGGCCGCGCTGTCCGAGGCGGCGGGCACGCCGAAGTTGTGGACGGGGTTGCCCAAGCTCGTGGTGATTCTGCTCGGTGGCTTCACGAGCAACGCGATCTGGTGCGTCGTGCTGAACCTGCGCATGCGGACGGCGGGCGAATACCTCGCGACCCGGACACCGGAAGGCGAGCCGGTGCCGCGGTTCCGCAACCTGCTGTTTTGCGCCCTGGCCGGTGTGACGTGGTATTTCCAGTTCTTCTTTTACACGATGGGCGAAACGCAGATGGGGCGCTTCGCCTTCTCGTCGTGGACGCTGCACATGGCGAGTATCATCATTTTCAGCACGCTGTGGGGTGTGGCGTTGAAGGAGTGGCGCGGCACGAGCCGTCGCACGCACGGACTGATCGCGGCGGGCATCGCCGTCCTGATTGTCTCCACGCTGGTGGTGGGTTATGGCAACTACCTGGCGGCCACGGCGCCGGCGGTGCGATGAGCACCTGCTCGCGCTCGTAGGCATACCTGCTGAGGACCGCCTTCGTGTGACAAGCGGATATGCCGCCGCGCTTGGGCGGCCTTGAAGGGACAGGTCAATTATTCGGGGACTCGCCGGGAGCACAAGGGACAGGCCAGTTATACCCAAATTCGGGTATAGCCGGCGCTGGTCGATGCTCAGCCGGCCGGCAGGCT
>SXGU01342992.1_pt1 | contig 32763 bp, 22 predicted proteins | sample 3174531 | NCBI WGS metagenome assembly SXGU01 (sample SAMN11356863, study PRJNA531348) | freshwater metagenome | isolation source: freshwater sample F1-140 | place: China: Fuxian Lake, Yuxi | collected 2017-12-25 | reverse complement strand
CAGATACTCGCTTAAATCCACGTGCCCATTCATCATCGGTATCGGGATACGATTGATGTAGCGCAACCGCACCACCCGTACTTGAACCGGCGACGTGAGTTTCCCGAACAGTCGCCAGGTCCTTTCGATCTCCTGCAGGTAGTCGTCCAGGCTGGTGCAGGGCTTCAACCGATTGAACGAAAACCCCTGCGCCCGCAATTGTACAAGCTGGATGCCATCATCATGGAGAAATTGTAGCGACTGAACGGCCCGATTCGCCGAATGGATCGAGGGTTCACGCCCTTTCGCCTCAATGCGATGGTGCTCGGGAAAATCGCTCTAAACTTGGGATACTCAGTGTTATAGGCGTCGCGGGCAGCCATTTCCTGTGCGACGAGGTCAAAACCGGGCGGCATGTCGCAGTCTATATCGACAACCGCCTCAACGATTGGTGCATTCTTCAGTTTCATGTTGGCGGCTGCTGTTGTTCACGAAACCTAGCAGATCACGATGCTGTAAGCGCATTCATGACTTTGTCCTCAAAGTGATTCAAGAAATTGGACAGGGGTTCCTCCTTCTTGATGATGTGAATGGCCAGTGGGTGTAGCCACCCACTGGCAGTACGCTCAAATCAATAGGCGGCTTGAGCGCCTTTGATGGAGCGCTTCTGCATCCAGGGCATCATGGCTCGGAGTTTGGCGCCGGTCTTCTCAATGGGATGATTGACATCCGCTTGGAGGAGGGCGTTGTAGCGCTTGTAGCCGGTCTTGTACTCATTGACCCAGTCCTTGGCGAACTTGCCGGACTGGATGTCCTTGAGGGCGGCTTTCATGCGCTTCTTGACGGACTTGTCGATGATCTTGGGTCCGACGGAGACATCGCCCCACTTGGCGGTCTCCGAGATGGAGAACCGCATGCCTGCAATGCCGGCTTCATTCATGAGGTCAACGATGAGCTTGAGCTCATGGAGACATTCGAAATAGGCCATCTCGGGGGAATAACCGGCTTCGACGAGGGTTTCGAATCCAGCTTTGACCAGGGCGCTGCAGCCGCCACAGAGGACAGTCTGCTCGCCGAACAGATCGGTTTCGGTTTCTTCTTTGAAATCGGTTTCCAGCACGCCGGCGCGGGTGCCACCGATGCCTTTGGCCCAGGCGAGGGCGATCTTCTTCGCGTCTTTGCCGGGATTTTGGTAAATGGCAATCAGACTGGGTACACCCTTGCCTTCGGTGAACTGCCGGCGAACGATATGGCCGGGACCCTTGGGCGCGACCATGATCACATTAACGTTCTTGGGCGGGACGATGGTTTTGAAATGGATCGAAAAACCGTGGCTGAACAGCAGGGTCTTGCCCTTCGCGAGATTGGGAGCGATGTCCTGCTCGAAAACGGCAGCCTGTTTGGTGTCAGGGAGTGCCACAAAAATCACATCGGCGCGTCGGACGGCTTCTGCGGTAGGGACGACTTCAAAGCCCTTTTCTTGAGCCACAGGAATGGATTTGGATCCTTCGTAGAGGCCGATGATGACATTGCAGCCGCTTTCCTTGAGGTTGAGTGCGTGAGCGTGACCCTGGGAACCGAAGCCGAGCACGGCCAGGGTCTTGCCTTTGAGCGCGCCGAGGTCGGCGTCTTTGTCGTGATAAACTTTTGCCATAAGCGGGCGGGGAAAGTGTATGAGAACTCGTTGTAAAGAAAGCGGTTTTACACAGGAATCATGTGCCAACCCCATCGGATCGCCTCCATGAAAACCTTCACTCCACCCATTTCACCTCCGGTTCATGCCGGTTTTGCGCTGTTGAACGGAGCCCTTTGTATCGTTCTAAGATGTTGTAGTGCATTGATATTGATGCTTTTTCAAGCGCCCCTTTGGGCGGTGCCTCCCTGCCGGATAGAGGTCGTCGAGAAAGGAAGCGGTTGGCCGGTTCCCATGGTGCAGCTGCGCACCGTCCACGGAGTTCGCTTCGTGGCCGACAACGCCGGGTACATCGCCTTTGACCTCCCGGAGTTGATCGGGCGTGAAACCTGGTTTGATGTGGTGGGACATGGTTACGAGGTCCCTGCAGATGGTTTTGGCAATCGCGGTGTGCGCATCCGACCAAAGTCCGGTGAAACGGTGCGGATCGAGGTAGTACGCACCTGTTTGGCACGGCGGCTTGGGCGATTGACTGGGGCCGGACTTTTTGGAGAAAGCCAGAAGCTGGGGTCGGAGTTGGATTGGGCGGAGAGTGGAGTTCTTGGGAGTGATAGCCTTCAGTTGGCGCGCCATGGAGATCGATTGTTCTGGGCCTGGGGCGACACCCTGCTGGCTCGGTATCCCTTGGGCATTTTTCACATGACCAGCGCCACAACGGGGCTGTCACCGCTGACACGATTCGAACCGCCGCTTCGAATGACGTTGAAGTACTTTCGCGACGGAGACGGCGTTGTGCGTGGCGTGGCACCCATGCCAGGGGAAGGACCGACGTGGCTGACGGGTTACGTCAGTCTGCCGCAGGTGGAGGGTCCGCCGCGCTTAGTGGCCAGTTATATGAAGATCCGGCCGCCGATGGAAGCGTACGAGCGGGGACTTTGCGTGTGGAACGAGTCACTGGAGCGCTTCGAACGTCATCGGGTTCTGTGGACCCAATCCACGTCGGCACCAACGGCAACCCCCATGCCCGAGGGACATCCAGTGCGATGGAGTGATGCTGAGGGCAGAGACTGGGTTCTGTTTGGAAATCCGCTGCCCACCCTGAGATGTCCCGCGACATTTGAGGCATGGCAGAACACCAACACTTGGGAAGTGCTGACGCCGCCGTCCTCCCTCCGAGCGGCCACTGGTGGCGAACGGGTGGTACTTCACAGCGGTTCGATCGCGTGGAATGAATTTCGAAAACGCTGGGTGACGGTTTTCATGCAGAATGGTGGGCGGCCCTCGGCTTTCGGTGAATTGTGGTATGCCGAAGCCCTGTCGCCCATGGGTCCCTGGGGTCCGGCGGTCAAGGTATTGACCCATGACAATTACACCTTCTACAACCCGAGGATTCACGGCGAGTGGGTTCCTTCCGATTCGGGAATCCTGCTATTCGAAGGCACGTTTACAGCCACCTTCGCTGATCGTCCGACGCCCGTTGGGCGCCATGACTACAACCAGATCCTTTATCGGTTGGACCTGGAGGATCCCCGCCTTCGCCCGGCCCACGTTCCATCGCCATAAAATCACGATGAAAACAGGTCCAGCTGCGGCGGCGGCGTGAGTTCCTTCAGCTTGAGCCGTTCAGGACGTGGACGGCGCGATTGACCTTTGGCTCCACTGTTCGTCGAGGTTGCGGCATCGCCAGGAACCTCTGGATGGGTGCTGCCGAGAACCTGTTGAAGATTCAATTCGGCTTCTTCCAATACCTGCAAAATCTGTTTGGCGCGCTCAATGACGGGGCGCGGGACACCAGCGAGGCGGGCGACTTGAATGCCATGGCTTTTGTCCGTGGCTCCGGGTAGGACTTTGCGAAGAAAAATCAACTGATCGTTCCACTCCCGCACGGCGACGTGATAGTTCCGCACTCGAGACAAGACGGGGCTGTTTGCATCGGGGTCACGAGCGGGTTTGGTTTCGTGGGAATTGTCTTTGGAAACGAGTGGCGCGGCGTCCTGGGCATCCGAGGTGGGCATGGAACCGAGCTCCGTCAATTCGTGATAATGCGTTGCGAACAGCGCCTTGGCACCGACCTGGTGATGGAGATGTTCCACGATGCTCCAAGCCAGGCTCAATCCGTCGAATGTACTGGTTCCTCGTCCGATCTCATCAAGGATGACCAGACTTCGACGCGTGGCGTTGTTCAGAATATTGGCCGTCTCACTCATCTCCACCATAAACGTGCTCTGACCTCGAGCGAGGTCGTCACTGGCGCCAATGCGTGTGAAGATGCGATCCACCAAGTCAATGCGAGCAGAAGCTGCCGGGACATAAGAACCGGTGTGAGCCAGCAAGGCCAATAAGGCGACCTGACGAATATAGGTGCTTTTGCCCGCCATGTTGGGTCCGGTGATCAGGGCAATCTGATCGGCTGAAAGATCCAAACGGGTGTCATTGGGGACAAATCGCTCTTCGGTGAGGGCTTGATCCAACACGGGATGCCGCCCATCACGGAGATAAAGCACGCCGGCATCACGGATGTCCGGACATACCCAGTCATGGAGGCGTGCGATCTCCGCAAAGGCGCCCAGCACATCCAAATCAGCGAGGGCACCTCCGGTGTCTTGAATTGGTTTGAGCCATTGCAGCACTTCCTCCCGAATTTTCAGGAAAAGGTCATATTCCAATTTGGCGGAACGTTCCTCGGCGCCGAGGATCTTGGATTCCATGTTCTTCAGATCCTGTGTGATGAACCGTTCCCCATTCGCGACGGTTTGTTTGCGGATGTATTCCGGTGGAACTTTGGCAAGATTGGCCTTGGTGACTTCAATATAATAGCCGAACACGGAATTGAACCCGATTTTGAGTGAGGGAATGCCGGTTCGAGCGATTTCGTCTTGCTGCAGCTTAGCGAGCCAGTCCTTGCCGCCTCGCGCGGCGTTTCGAAGCTCATCCAATTCTGCGCTGAATCCTTCGCGGATCATGCCGCCTTCCTTGACGGCGAGCGGGGGTTCATCGACGAGACCGCGCGATAGCAGTTCCACCAATGCCGGTGCTTCATGCAGACGCAAACCCAGTTCAGAGAGGCATGAGTCATCGGGTGAAGAAGCTCCGAGCTCTGTTTCCTGAGCTGGCATGTTCTGGGAAATGGTCTGGGAGACGGGCCTTGCCATCTCAGGTGTCCACACGGCGTTGAGTGAAGATTGCTGTGGGTGGGCGGGTGCTTCGAGGAGTTGAGTGAGTGTCCGTTTCAACTCTGGGATTTGCACCAGGGCCTGTCGGAGTGCGAGCAGATCACGGCCATTGCCCGAGCCGAGGCTCAGGCGTGAAATGGTACGTTCGAGATCGCGCACCTCCGTGAGTCGTACGCGGAACTGCTGCAACATCTCCGCGTTGTCCAGCCAGCGTATGATGGCGTTCTGTCGCCGACGGATGGGCTCGGTGGCCGCAAGTGGCTGTGTCAACCAGTCACGCAAACGGCGTGCACCCATGGGTGTGACGGTGCGATGGAGCGCTCCGAATAGAGTGGTATTGCGTGCGGCATCACGATGAAGGGGTTCAAGGATTTCGAGATTCCTCAGCGATATGGCATCCAAGACGAGATAGTCGGAAACCTGGTAGTAGTGAAGGCGCGTTAGATGCGAAACATCTCGGCGCAAATGGTTGGTCAGGTAATGGACTGCGGCACCAGCGGCGCCGATGGCGGCGATGCACCCCTTTAAGCCAAATCCATCGAGTGTGGCGACTTTGAAGTGCTCACGGAGTGTGTAGAGGGCCGTTTCCGGAAGAAAGGTCCAGTCATCGTAAGGCACCAGTTGACCGCCGGTGATCAGGTGCGCGGGGCGATCATGGGAAGGGGGGTTGGACGATGGTGACCCCGAGTTGGGCTGGATGGAGAGCAGCGTGGCGAGTGCACGGGCATCGGCGGGATGGATCAGTTCTGCAGGGCGAAGACGGTCGATTTCGGCGACCAACCCTTTTTCGGAATCCAACTCAGTGACGCGAAAGTCCCCAGTGGTGAGATCGATGCAGGCGAGCGCGAATCGCGCGCCGTGTGCGTAGGTGGCCGCAAGGAAGTTGTTTCGTTCCGCGTTAAGGAGCCGTTCATCGAAATGCGTGCCAGGGGAGAGAATGGCGGTGACTTCGCGTTGGACGAGTTTGCCGGGCTTGGCGTCTTCGGTCTGATCGCAGACAGCGACCTTGCGTCCAGCTTTGAGCAAACGGCTGATGTAGGCGTTGGCGGCGTGAAATGGTAGACCGCACATGGGCACGCCGTTGCGTCGCGTGAGCGCGAGATTGAGCAATGCAGCGCTGGTCTGGGCATCCTCGAAGAACATTTCGTAGAAGTCGCCGAGACGAAACAGAAGCAACGCGTCACGCGGTAGTTCGTTTTTGATGCGGCGGTACTGCGCCATCATTGGCGTGAGCTGCGGATCGCTTGGATTGGGCGTAGCCATGTCGCGTGTATCCTAAATTGAGAGATAAATTACGTAAATCGCACAAAGACAATTGACGCCGTGAATTATACGCACACTCTTAGGACAACAATCTCCTAGAAATAAATACCTGCGCAAAGCACGGAAAATTTTGAGAACCCCTAGATCAGACTGGAGGTGAGATCGATGGCAGCAAAAAAAGCCGCGAAAAAAGTAGCGAAAAAAGTCGCGAAGAAAAAGGCAGCAAAGAAGTAGTAGTTAATTTAGTGACCGTTGCCTGATTTGTTTTTGATAAAAATCACATCCGCGGCGGAGTGTCCTGATTCGTTGGGGCAGTCCGCCGCGGTCTTTCTTTTTCAACAACGCTTCATTTCAGGTCCGATTCATTCTGATTCAGCACAAAAATCGTCACCAATTGGATTTTTGCGGCTGCGTTGAAGTCGGTGTCCGACTAAAACGACCCCTGCATGGCCCGATTGGTTTTTGATATCGAGACATCCGCGCTCGGCCTTGAACATTTCGACGAGGCACAACAGGAATACCTGTTCCGTGAAGCATCGCGACAACCCGACGAGACGTCGCAAGCACTCAAGCGCGCGGAAATTCAACAGCAATTCAGCCTTTGGCCCTTCACGGCCCAGGTCGTCTGCATTGCCATGCTCAATGTGGATTCTGGCAAAGGGCAGGTATTGTTCCAGGCGGACGATTTTGAAAGCGACGAGGATGGACCAAAGTCGGCGGTCGAGTTTGTACCCTGCGTGGATGAGTCTGAATTGTTAACGGCTTTCTGGGATGTCGCGCGCCACTACGATGAGATCGTCACCTTCAATGGGCGTGGGTTTGATGTGCCGTTTCTTTATTTGCGTTCAGCCATCTTGAACGTGCCCATTTCGCGTCGAAACTGGCTCGGGTATCGATATGCCACCGAACCGCACTGCGATCTGGCCGAGCAATTCTCATTTTATAACGTCAGTGGTCGCGAGGGGGCGGCGCGCAAGTTCAACCTGGACTTCTATTGTAAATCATTCGGCATCGAGTCCCCCAAGAGTCACGGCATTACTGGAATGGATGTCAACGATCTGCTCGCCGCCGGTGAGTATCGCGCTATTGCGGAATACTGCCTGCGGGACGTAGTGGCCACGGTCGAATTGTACAAACTATGGCGCGATCGATTGATGGGCATCAAATGACCCGAGAGGTTCGTTAAGAGGGCGGTCCACTGAGCGTGGCGCCTTTGGAAGCACTTTGGGGTTCGGCCTGAGAATAAGGAGTTCTTGAAGAATTTCCTCCGAGGTGAGAACAGTTTCCATATGGCGCCGTCTTCCGCCACGGCAGTTCGATCACGTGCCATTCCCCGGCGCATTATCGGACTGACGGTTGTGGTGGTGATGGCGTTAAGTGGTGGCATTTGGAGTTGGCTTCGACCGGCGACGCCCTGGGTGGATGGTAAACCCGTGCATCAATGGGTCTTGTTGGCTTGCGACCAGAACGCTGCCGCTCTAGAGAAGGTGCTGGCGTTCCCGGCCCAAGCCGCTGCAGAACTCAATCTGGTTCTGAAGTCTGTCGAGCCGCTCCCAAGTCGATTCCGAGGATGGGTCGAGCCTCATGTTCCGTTGGCTTGGACGCATTATCTCCCCACCAAGATTGATATGGAAATACGACGGCGTGTCGCGGTGAACCTGTTGGCGACCATGAGACTTCATTCATCGGTTGCCCGCGAGGGTCTGGTTCGATCGCTTCGCGACCCGAGTCCTTATGTGAGTGGGCCGGCGGCGATGATCCTGATGAATTGGGGTGTGCCCACTCCAGAAGCGGTTCCGCACGTGTTGCGCCTGTGCTCGGACACCAATGAGTTTCTCCTAATGCAAGTCCTTCCAGGCCTCCGCAGGGTTGGTGTGCCTGCGGCGGACGGTGTTCCCCATCTGATCCGACACCTGACCCCGGCCTCTAGACAACGGATGGATGTGCGCCTTCCAGCTCTCTTTGGCCTCAAGGAGTATGGCGCGGCTGCGGCGCCAGCGCGGGATCTATTACTGACATTGGCTTCGGATCCCGATCCCGGCATCCGTTTGTTCGTCTACCAGTGCCTCAAGGGAGCTGAACTGAAGGACGCGGCGACGGTGGACGTTCTGACGAAGGCTCTGGAGGATCCGGAACTGAGCAATCGAATCCAAGTTCTCCAAGCGTTGGGTGGCATGGGGCCTTCAGCGCGAACTGCGGTTCCGAAGATCGTCGAAACCATGCGCAATAACGTCGCGGAATTCTGGAGACTCGGCCGTGCGGCGCTTCTGCTCATCGCGCCTGAAATCCCAGAAGCCAACCAAGTATTGCTGGACCAATGAGGAAGGGACTGGTGCTGACAGTTGCTCTTCGGGGTCCCATCGTTCCCAAGATCGGTCAAGGCAGTCGATTTCTTGCAATCAAGCATGGAACCGCTCCACAGGAATGCAGTAGTAGGAAGGCATGATTTCCTTCGGATCCACGCCGGCGCCGTTCCTGAGGCCTTGGATAGCCCTTCTTCTCGTTGCCTCGACCCTGGTGCTCGGGCTTGAACGGGGCGTCGCAGCCGCGCCGAAGTTGTTTCGAGCTGGGGCGTTCGTGGTGGATATCACCCCCACCAATTATCCGGTGTTGGTGAATGCGATGTTCACCGAACGGGTGGCGACCAACACGGTGGATTCATTGAGGGTTCGCTCATTGGCGCTCGATGATGGCTCGACGAAGATCCTGTTTGCTGTGGTTGACTCGTGCATGGTGGCAAGGGACCTCATGGATCAAGCCAAGTCGATCGCCAGTGGCATTACCGGCATTCCGCTCGACCGAATGCTCGTCTCGGTCACGCACACTCATTCCGCGCCATCGGCGATGGGATGTCTGGGGAGTCGGATGGACACCAACTACGCAGCGTTCCTCATGCCACGAATTGCTGAAGCCTTAATTGGAGCGGCGAATCGGCTGCAACCAGCGAGAATCGGGTGGGGTGTGGTGGATGACTGGGATCACACCTTCAATCGTCGGTGGATACGGCGTCCGGACAAGAGGCTGACCGATCCGTTTGGGGATGTCTCCGTTCGAGCACATATGCATCCGGGCTATCAGAGTCCGGATGCCGTGGGACATTCGGGTCCGGTGGATCCGGGATTGTCGGTGGTGGCGTTTCAGACCTTGGAAGGGCGTCCGCTGGCGCTGCTGGCAAATTATTCGCAGCATTATTATGGGTCGCCGTTGCTTTCGTCGGATTACTACGGACGGTTTTGCCAGCATGTGGCCTCGCAATTGGGAGCGGATGCGGGAGCGGAGCCCGGGGTGTTTGTACCCATCATGAGTCAGGGCACCAGCGGGGATTTGATGTGGATGGACTACGGGGCACCGGCGAAGGACATCGGATACGATGCCTATGCGCGGGCGATGGCGGAGTCGGTGGCGCGTCTGGTACGTGGCATGACCTTCCGCGAATGGGTTCCCTTGGCGATGGCGGAACGGAAGCTGGCATTGGGATATAGGGTTCCCGACGCGGCTCGATTGGCTTGGGCACGCCGCGTGGCGGGAGGATTGGAGGGGCGACTGCCGGGAACATTGCCCGAGATTTACGCGTTGGAATCCATTTATCTTCATGAGCGCCCGCGAACCGAGATCAAGGTCCAGGCCATTCGGATCGGCGACGTCGGTATTGCGACCCTTCCCAACGAGGTTTATGCCATTACAGGGCTGAAATTAAAGGCTCAGAGTCCGCTTCAAACCACGTTCAACATCGAGTTAGCCAATGGTGCGGAAGGTTATATCCCACCCCCTGAGCAACACAAACTGGGCGGCTACACGACCTGGGCGGCGCGCACCGCTGGACTGGAAGTCACAGCAGAACCCAAGATCGTCGAGGCGTTGCTGGGATTGTTAGAGGAAGTTTCAGGCAAGCCTCGGCGCGCGATGACGGATAGCCATGGGATCTACGCCAAGGCGGTGCTGAAATCGAAACCCTACGCCTATTGGCGTCTCAATGAAGCCGTCATTCCAACAGCTCATGATGCGTCCGGCCGTGGGCGCGAGGCATCCTTTGAAGACGGTGTGGCCTTGTACCTGCCCGGTGCCGGGCAAACCGTTGGGTTTCATCCGGCAGCACCTGAAGTGCCGAATGCCTTTAATGCCGGCCAGATCAACCGTGCGATTCACGTCGCCGGGGGGCGTCTTCGAGCCAGCTTGCCGCAGTTGCCGGACTCCTATTCCATCGAACTTTGGGTGTGGAACGGATTGCCAGTGACGGCGAGAGATGTCACGGGCCACTTCTATTCGAGAGGGGTGGATGGCGTCACCGATGGTATGGCGGAGCACCTGGCGATCGGAGGGACCTCGTTATCGTCATCGGGTGGGTCGACGGCGGGGCGACTGGTCCTGGGGATCAGTGGGACGTCGAGTGTATCACCCTGGGTGGGTCGAACGCAGCTTGCGATGCGCACTTGGCATCACCTCGTCCTGGTTCGCGAAGGACAGAGTGCGCGGGTGTATCTGGATGGAAATCCGATTCCAGAAATCCAGGCTGACTCGTTACCTCGGATTCGTTCCGGTTCGATGTTTTTTGGTGGGCGTCACGATGGCGTAGCGGGGCTGGAGGGCAAGCTGGACGAAGTGGCGGTGTATGACCGGGCGTTGAAAGCCAAAGAAATCACCGAGCATTTTCGTCGGGCGTCACTAAAGCGCCCGTAGCGGGCGACCGTTCGCCGCTGGCGAGCAGTGTTTCGAAGTGCGGAGGTTGTTCTTCACGATCGACGACACTGATTTCGATTTGTTTAAAGCCGGCGTCTTCGAGCCACCGATGCAACGTGCTTTCTGAAAAGCCTAGCCATCGGTCCCCGTACAACTCCCGAGCCTGTTCAAACTTGTGTTGGACTAGGTCGAGAATGAGGAGTTGGCCGCTAGGCTTGAGAATTCGATGGGCGCTGGCAATGGCTTCGGAGGGGGTTTCGGCGTGATGAAGTGCCTGGCTGAGAATTACGAGGTCGACACTGCCGGGGTCGATGGGGGGCTGCTGGACGTCGCCGACGCGGAATTCGAGATTTTTGAGGCCGTTCTTCTTGGCCTTGGTGGCTCCGAACTTGACCATCTTTTCAGAATTATCGACGGCAATAACCTTGCGACAGCGACGCGCTAGGAGTTCGGCGATGAGGCCTTCCCCAGAGCCGAGATCTGCGACAGTGATGGGCGGCAGGATGCGCAGGAGCAGGTGTCCGAACGCTGCCCAGGAACGTCCCGGGCCGTAGCTCCGATCGAAACGGCCTGCGACTTGGTTGAAGAAGAGTTGGGCCTGTTCTTGGCGCCGGGCGATGATGCGCTTGAGGTTGATTTGATCCCCTTGGTTCTCGGGGAGTTCATGAGCACCGCGGATGGCGAATCGGGCAACCTCGGAAATCTCCGAAGCGCCGAGCGTGTTCAGTTTATAGAAGGTGCGTTTGCCCTCGCGGCGGGCGGTGATCAACCCTGCCTCCGCAAGTAGGCTCAGGTGTGTACTGACACGTGATTGACCCAGACGAGTGATTTCTTGCAGCTCATTGACCGATAATTCCTCGGACTCCAACAGGGCGATGATTCGCAAACGAGTGGCGTCGGCCAGGGCTCGGAGGGATTTCAACGTGGCGGACACGTGTCCGTTTAACCATGAAGTAGGGTCGACACGAATAAAAAAGAGGTCGGACTTGCGTCCGACCTCTGTGGTGATGAGGAAAAAAGGCGCCTTTGGTCTATCGGCGAGCGCGTCCGAACTGCATGGCGGCGTTGGGTGTGAACGTGAACGGGCTGGCGACATCGAGTGGCTGATAGGAGCCATCCACTTTGTCGGATAGTTCCAACTTGCCTTCGAACGTAACCGTGATCGTTCCGTCCGCATTCCGTTTGGCGGAGAGGGTGGGCGGATTGCTGACGGGTGGTTGGACGTTGGGCACTTCCGCCAAGCTCTTACTGGCCTTGCCCAATTCATAAATGGCGGTGACCTCACCGGCACCGAGAGTGCGTGTCCAGAGGGCGACATCGTCGATCTTGCCGGTCCATAGCGACGAATTGGCTTCGATGACTTTGGCGCAGATCTTGTCTTCCGGATCATTGGCATCGAGGGCATTGTCGAGCAACCCGCCGATGCCAATGCAAGGCGCGGTCGCGTCTGTGATGCGGCCGGCATAGTCCAACGTGGAAACGACAGCGCCATCGCGATAGATGGTGAGTCGGGATCCGTCCGCGGTGAGGACCACGTGGTGCCAAGCACCCATGCTGAGGGGTTTTTCGGCGCCTTCGCGACCGCTGTAGGCATTCGGGCCGGCGACGATTTGGCCGCGAACATCGCCTTCGGTGGCGAGACCGAATTCGAACTGACTGCGGCGGAGGTTTTGGTCATTAGGCACGCCGGAGTTGGCGATAATGGTCGAGGCCTGACTGGCGTCGGTCCAGACCCAGGCGCTGAGGGCTTCAGCGGTGGTGGGCTTGGTGTAATCGGAGACGATGACGAACTGGCTGGCGCCGTCGAAACTCAGCGCTCCACCGACACGGCCGGCGACCCACTGAGAATTGCCAGAGTACCCTTGAAGAGCGCCCGCTTGGCCGCCCACGACGCTATTGGCGGCGGAAAGCCCGGCACTCTCGTCAAACTTCCAATGCGCGGCGAGGCGATCCGCAATTTTCCCATTGTAGACGCTGAGGACGGCGCTGGCGCTGTTCACGCTGCCGCCAGCATTGGAAACCACCACCGAATAGCTGCCTTCATCTCCAACTTCCACCGTGGCCAGGGTCAGCGACGCTGATTTGGCACCGCTAACACGGCCGCCATCGGCAAGGTTGATGGCGCCCTTGCGCCATTGATAGGTCAGGCCGGATCCGCTGGCATTGATCAGGAATGTCGCGTTGGCTCCGAGAACCAAGTTTTGGCTCGCTGGTTGGCTGGACACCAAGGGCGCGGGGACTTCGGCGGGCGGATTGACCAGCAATTGGACCGCGTTGACGGGAGCCGCGCCGGCGGGCGATTCCCCGGGCTCGGGGAGGCCTTGGGCGACTAGTTTGATAATGCCACCCGCATCGGGCTTCACATCATTGAACCGGATATAGTTCGCGACCGGGCGTTTGGTCGGGTCGGTGGAGGTGCCGCGGACGAAACCGGGGGCGGTATTGTACTCGTCGGCGTTTTGGGCGCGGATGGTGATGGTTGGGCTGATGGCAGCGCCTTCCACGCGGAAATCCGAATCATTGAAGGCCAGCGGGCGGTTCACGGTATAGACCAACACCGAGTAGGTGGAGGCAGCGTTCAGGTTGCCAAAGATAACCTCCACAGCGTTACCACCGCCGTCTGCACCGCTCAGATATCCATTCAGAATCTTGCGGTCACCGGAATCGGTTCCCGTGCCGGCACCCCACTGACCGGAGGGGGCGAATTCGACGGTGATATCGGAATCGTCATTGCTGCTGTTCTTGACCGGGAGATCCACATCGTCGCCCGTGCGGGGATAGTTGTTCCAATAGGCTTGCTTATGGGCGCCGGCAACGTCGGTTGAGGCGATGGTTGTCGGTGCGCCATTGGCACCGCCGCCCACAAAGTTCAGCCCAATGCTTTTGGTCGCAGATGGTGCGAAGACTTCCACGCGAATGGTATCACTCTGGGTTTCGAGCGGCCCGTTCTTGGCGATCGCATGATACGTGTCGTTGCCACTGGCGGCGGTGACCGCATCGGTTTCATAGGCGAGTTGGGTGGCGCCCGGAATTGCGGTGTTATTTTTGTACCATTGCAAGCGCCAGGGACCGTCCAGGTTGACGAAGAACCGGGCCTTGGCACCGACGAGCGAGGGAGTATTGGCCGGTTGGGTCAGGAATTTCGGGAACTTGGTTGGATCAAATACAAAGCCGAGGAATTCGACTTCCGAAACCTGCATACAGCAGCCGCTGGGGCCGCGGGTCGTGGGGAAAATCAGCCGGTAGCTGGAGTAGGCAACGGCATTGGGGAAGGTCACTTCCACGGCCTTGAATCGATCGGGGCCGAACTCGGGCACGTCGCCAGCACTGATCGCGGTGAACGTAGTGCCATCGTTAGAGCCGCTCAATTGATAGGTCGCTGGATCGCGGTCAGGCGCGTCATTGGCACTGGTGATGGTGAGGCCAGTCACGATGCTCTTGCCGGCGCTGGGCGTGACAGTGAAGCCCGAGGGCTGATTGTTTTTCCCGTCGAAGTTGAGGTATTTCGTGGGCTTGTTGTCGATGACATTGGCGACGCCTTCGGAACCAGGGCTGTTGGCGGAGGAGGCCACGGTGGGATCGCCTGGGACAGTCACGTCTTGGGGAGCCACGTCGCCTAGCAGCTCGACCTCGGCCACTTGCATACAGCAAGTGCTAGGTCCACGCGTCGTGGGGAACGTGAGCTTGTAGGTCTTGTACGCCTTGGTATTGGCGAACAAGGCGTAGACCGTCTTGAAACGAGTGGTGCCGAACTCCGGCACGTCGCCCGAACTGATCGGGACAAAGGTTGTTCCGCCATCGTTGGAGCCGCTCAGGTTGTAACTCTTTGGATCACGATCGGGGCCGTCGTTCGCGGACTGGACAGAGATGCCAGTCACCACAGTGGCCCCGACACCCGGAGTGACGGTGAAACCGGAGGGTTGATCGTTTTTGCCATCGAAGTTGAGGTATTTGGTGGGTTTATTGTCGATGACATTAGCCACGCCTTCGGAGCCGGGGCTATTCGCGGAAGATGCGACCACGGCATCGCCGGGTTGGGTGACGTCATCCTTGACCGCCGTCCCAAGGAACTCGACTTCGGCCACTTGCATACAGCAGCCGCTGGGACCCCGGGTGGTGGGGAACATCAACTTGTACCAAAGGTACGCTGAGGCGTTGGCAAAATTCAGTTGCACGGTCTTGAATCGGTCGGGACCGAATTCGGGCACGTCGCCACTGCTGATGACGGAGAATGTTGTGCCGTCATTGGAGCCACTTAATTCATAGGTCGCAGGATCCCGATCGGGGGCGTCATTGGCCGATTGAATGCTCAGGCCGGTGACAATGGTCTTGCCGACAGAGGGCTTGACCGTGAAGCCCGAGGGGTTGTTGTTTTTGCCATCGAAGTTGAGGTATTTCGTAGGCTTGTTGTCGATAACATTAGCAACGCCTTCGGAGCCGGGGCTATTGGCAGAACTGGCGATGGTCTGATCGCCAGGCTGGGTGATGTCGGATTGAGCCAACGCGGCAAAGCCGGTAGCCATGGACGCGAAGGCGGATAGCCAATAGCGTCGCCGCCGGATTCAGGGTTCAAAGGCAAAACGAGCATGGTGGAGTCCTGGGAAGCATAACCGCCCCCTAAATGCACCTCGTGCATCGCTCCGCTGTGACCCTGCTGCACGAGGCGCATTCTGGCCCCGACGCCGTTGGGATTCCCGGACGGTCCGATCAATCGAACGCGGAGGCCGATCCTGGTTGTGCGATTTGCATAGAGTCGGGTTTCGGCGGCGTATTGCCCAACTGCCAGATCGAGCCGTCCATCCCGGTTGAAATCGGCCGTGGCAGCACTGCGTTGTTCGCCGTAGAGACGAATCCCAGATTCGGCTCCGTTCAGGCTCCGAAACTCCCCATTACCTAAACCGGCGAGCAAAAGGCCGCGGCCGGAGTCTTGTCGGGTAGCGCCGGGTTTCACCCCGAAGAAGTTCTGTGCGAGGAATAGGTCCACCTTTCCATCGCCATCGAAGTCGGCTGCGGCGATTCCAAAGGCAGGTGACCACTGGGCTTCCGCTGGAAGGGGTTTGGCTTTGAAATGATCGCCCCGATTCAGGAATACGGTGGATTGGAGATAGGTTATTGTGAGTTCGCGCGCCTGGATTGCTTGCGGTCCGAGAATGGACTTCAGATCGGCTTGAGAGAACCCGGCGTGGGACGAAAATCGGTCCTGAAATGCTGGGAAATGGCGGACGAGGGCGTCCAGTCCTAGCAGTGTGGTGTAGTTTTTGGTTTCCGGTAGAAAGATCATTTCGAGAAGTTCGCCTGCATTCCCAGCACCACTTAGGTCGCCGTAAAGCAGTTTGCCTGGCCCATCCGAGTTGTAAATGGGGTCCGCATTCTCACCCCAGTTGGAGGCGGCCAAGTCCATGCGACCGTCGCCATCAAAATCCCCCGAGATGACCCCTTGCCATAAACCGGTCAACAAGTCCAAGGGGGAGCGAGTCTTACCGGAAAAAATTTCCCAAGCCTGCTCGCGCAAGTGGCCAAAAGAGTTCTTGAAGATTCGCAAGGGCCCACATTCCTCCGTTATCACCAGTTCGGGAAACCCATCCCCATCCAGATCCGTCCAGACACACCCATTCACGACACCAACTCGGGCGAGCGATTGGTCATGTTTTGGATCGAATCGCCATGTACCTTGGTCGTGCTTGAAAAGTCTGGAGGCTGAATGGCTCGGAAACTGTCCAGACAGGGCTCGGCCTCCGACGAATAGATCTAAATCGCCATCCGCATCCATATCTGCCAGCGCCATGGGGCCTGTAGACGCCGGGACAGGGTCGAGTTCCACTCGCGATACGGAAGGGTTTAGGCGCAACAGCCCGAGGGAACCACCGAGTTGTGATGCCTCTCGATAATTGGAGAGGGCGTGGAGGAGGAACCCATTGGTGCCGGTCACGGTGGCGAGCAAGGAGGTTGGTTCACGGACCAAATTGGTCCACTGGCTGAAACCATTTTGTTGCTTGAAATTGCCTTGGCCATCCCCGTTGAAGATGCTTGGGCTGCCACCGCTGCCACCGGTAATCAAGAGGTCTTCAAAACCATCCAGGTTCAAGTCTGCCCAGACGATTCCAGGTCCGGTTGCGCTGAGCTTTCGATGGAGCAATGGCTGCCTGATGAAATCGTCGAAGGCCTCGTTAGGAACGTTCCATTGGTCCAACTGGCTAATCGAAACCGACCATTTCCATCGCCCAGGAACAGCTGATCGGGTTCTCCGTACTCTCGAAGTTCACCATTCATGATGACCAGGCGATCCTGGAGCGCCGGTGGAACAATCATTTGTCCTCCGACGAGTTTCAGGTCGATCGCACCTCGGTCCCGAATGTCCTCGGCGCGGTTATTGGCGATGTAGAGGTCTAGAGTGCCGTTGCCGTCAATATCGGCGATGGCCACAGTTGAGCTGCCATAGCCGCTCCCGGTTCCAGCCAATGGGGTGACGTCTACGAACCCGTCGGGCATGGCATTGAGATAGCAGCGGGTACCGTGCCCCACGGTGGTGAGCAACAAGTCCGGCCGACCGTCGCCATTGATATCGGCAAACGCCGCTCCACGAACCGTCATCCCATGGATCTCCAGACCCACCTGCGCGGTGACTTCGCGAAACCTCCAGTTGCCCTGGTTTTGATAAAGCATGCAGGGAGCTTCCAGTGCCGCGAAAAAAATGTCGGGAAGTCCATCGCCATCGAAGTCGGCGACTGCCACTCCAGACCCGTTATAAAGAACGCGGTTGGTGGCGGCCCGAGCTTCCTCAAGGCTGTTGGTGAATCGTATGCCCGTTGCGGCTCCCGGCAGAAGTGTGAACCCTGTGGTGGTGGAGGACTGAATTGTGAGGGAACGCCAGCGTCCACCGTCCACTTCTTGCCAGCGTTCAGCTCCCGAGCAGGCGCATCGGCATAAAGCCGCAGCGAGCAGGGCTAGCAGGAGTTGCAGGCGCATCATGACGTTGCAGCATTTGCGAAAGCGTTGACGGGGTGAAGCGCGAATACACGTTCCCTTCCGACAATCGTTTGGAACATCGCGAGAGTTTCGATGGGGTGATTTCACTCGAGATGCCGTTGAAACCAGCAACCCACGTGTCCGGCATCCATCGGGCTGGCCAAGGACGAACAAATGTCGACGGAGGGTTCTCCCAGTCATGTTGCGCTCAAGTTTGTCGGCGGCGGGAGGGGGTCGGATCGTTCGCAGGTCGATTTATTGCGAGAGGAGGTGAAAGCGCTGCTGCCGGTCAAACACCCGAACATCGTCAGGGTGTATTCCTGGCATGATACCCCGGGTCAAGCCGTGTTCTATTCCATGGAATTTGTTCCTGGGGTGAATCTCAAGGAATTGCTACAACTTCAGCCCGCAGGGCGCTTCTCGTGCCAACAGTTGCAGCCGCTCCTGGAGCAATTGTTCAATGCATTGGAGTACGCGCACGTGCAAATGGGGTTGGTGCATCGGGATATCAAGCCCGCCAACCTCATGGTGACTCCTAAAGGGAATCTGATCCTGGCGGATTTTGGGTTGGCACGACCGGATTCGACCGGAGATATCTACGCCACGACGATTGGTGGAACGTTGCTCTACGCCTCGCCCGCCCAACGTCGGGGGGCGGCACCTTCAGTCTCAGATGACATCTATTCTCTGGCTGCAGCCTTGTATCATTTGCTAACCGGTCACCCACCCTTTTCGGCTGAGCAGCTCACCAGCGGTAGCACACTTTCAGCCCCACACCATCCCTGGCACTACCTTCCTCGTCAGGATCGACGACAAGTGACCGCAGAGGCGTCGTCGACCCTGCTGCAATGTCTGTCTGCTGGGACGGGAGACCCGCCGCCGGACATTGCCACCTTCAGAAAGTGGTGGCGTAGTGGACCGCCGGTGGACGCACGCCGAGTAGACTATCTGGAGCCACTCCGACGGCTGCTGCAGGGTTTCATGACAGTTTCAGGATTCTTGGCAACGCTTTACGCTCTATTGGTCCTGACCCACCTGAACAAGGTCCAACTGCCAGACCCGTTACAAGGTCCGTGGGTGACCAGGCCCGCAGAGCGGCTTCGAAACTGGTTACGCCCCCTCGCTAGGCCTCCAGAGGATGAAAAGAATCCTCCAAAGATACAAGTCCCTGAGCCTGTCTCTGGGGCCTCGGACCCGGTCATGACTTCCACGCCAGTTGTTCTACCGGCCACGCTGACGTTGATCTTGGAGCCGTACTATGAGGTGCGAGGGCGCCGCCATCAGCAGCCTGGGGATGTGCGAGTCTATGTGTCTCGAGGTTCGGAAACGGGGTGGGTGAATGCACTCAGACAGGAGTACGAGGTATTCCCGACCAGTTCCGAGCTCACCCTGAAGAATCTCCCACCAGCGCTGTATCGAATCGAAGCCGAAGATCGGTTGCTGACCGTAGCGGGTGCGCCGGTCCCAGTTGGCGTGAAACATGGCAAACGCTGCATTCTGCGCGAAGTTCAGTTAGATTCCGGGCAACTGACAAGGATCCCGTTGGATTTCAAACCATCCTTGATTCACGTGCGCCTGAGCAGCCCGGTTCAATTCCTGATTTATGATTCGTGGTCCAACCCATTGTTTAACGGACCATTGTCGTTCGACACTCAGCCCGCAGCAGACCCCGCCGCTCCCATCAAGGCGGACTTGCCATTCGACATCGACCAGGAAGCGACGTTGCGCGCCGGGCGCTATCGATTGGAATTACCCGCTAAGGCACTCGCTGCGATGCGCGTCGATCCCGTGGAGCCAATCGAATTTTGGCTCGAGCCGGGAGTTCCCAATGAGCGGGTAGTTTTGTTGAAGCCTTGGACGCATCCCAGAATGTCGGCGGAATGGTCTCTGACCAATTTGCAACTGCGATTGCTCCCGATGTCGCCACCAACCAACTTTTTGGGCGGTGAACACGAGGTGACAGTCAGCCAATTTCGAGAGTTCGCCGAGCAATCCAAGATGGCGGATATGCCGCTGGAATCGGTCACATCAGAAGGCTTCGTGAAGATTGGTCGGACCTGGAGAAATGCCTTCGAAAGACAAGAAGGCAATCACCCCGTCGTGGGGGTGTCGTGGGAGGAGGCTATGAATTTTTGCTCATGGCTCACCAAGCAAGAGCGGGGAAAGGAACGTCTGATGCCCCAACAACGATTCACCCTGCCCGCCGCAGAGCAGTGGGAGACCATGGTGGGGGTGTCTGAGTACCCCTGGGGAGGGACTTATCCCCCCAAGCCTGAAGAAGGTAATTACGCGGGACGCGAGTTGTTGGGACCCAATTGGCCCAGGCAATGGCGCGAACTATTGTTAACCAGCGCCGATGCGTCCTCGAAGTACACGGTACCTGTTTCGGTAGGTAGATCGCATTCGGGATTCCGGCATTTGGGCGGCAATGTGGCGGAGTGGTGCGATACTTGGTACCAACCCGAACTAAATGCACGGATCCCCTGGCGATATCCGTCTCGTCGACTGAGTACCGACGACAGCGGTACTATGTATCGCGTGGTGCGCGGTGCCTCCTGGGCAGATAGCGATGACGACTTATTGCGCACGGCAGCGTGTTGGGCTGAATTGCCAGACCATCGGAGCGATCGCGTGGGCTTTCGCATCATCCTCGTTGAGGGACCCTGAGGACATGAAGTACTCGAAACACTCCACGACTGTTCTGAGATGGGTCGCCAGCGCAGCCTCCGCCATTTTGTCAGCCTCCGCTCAAACCACCTTTTCAGTGGCACCTTGGCATTCGGATAATGCGGTTGTGCTTCCGGTCGGTTCGTCAGAACGGAAGGATTCCGTTTGGAAGTCCTCGACAATACTGGAGGGAACCCATTCCGGTGACCTTCGCGTTGAGTTCAGCATTTCTCCCGGCAAGCGCTTCGACGTGGAGTCTTCGGTGGCGAGCGGAAAGCAACGGCGGTGGAGGTTTACTTATGAGAACATGCACTTTCAGACCTTCCCGAGTTTACCGCCAAGCACTCGATTTGATGTGACAGCCTATGCCGGTGGGGGAAAGAAGGACCTAAAGCTGGGTCAGATCACCAATCTGGTGGCTGGACAGGTTTGGGTTTTAAGTGTGTCGCCAGAAACGGATTCGATTCAGCTGCCTCGCTTGACAGAAAGTGCCCGAAGCCCATCCATCGCTGAGAATGGATGTTGCCGGGGACAGATGCAATGCTTGGGGATGTCGATCATGAGGTCCCACTCGTACCCTTCCGAATGACTGGGGTGATCTGGGGCGTCGATCCTCTGGATCCGTTGGATCGTCCGCCAAGTGGACCGTAGTTTCGGGGAGTATTGTTGCTTTGAATTGCCATCGCCCCCGTTTTCCCATTACTGCTCACCACATGTCATGGCTTGTGTCTCGCGTTCTTTTGATTCTGACGGCCAGCCTGGTCTTAATGGATTGGGCTGGGCGCGGCCAAGGAGTCGCAGGGCCTTTTATTCCCGAGCGATTGGAGGCGATCGATGGGGCGATCCGGCGGGCAATTGCTGAGAAAAAGTGTCCGGGCGGCGTGCTTTGGCTCGAACGCCATGGCGTCGCCTATAGCCACGCCTTCGGCCAGCGAGCTCTCGTGCCCGCGGCCGAGTCTATGACACTTGATACAATCTTCGACGCCGCTTCATTGACCAAAGTGATCGCCACGACACCCGCCGTGGCGAAACTGATCGAAACCGGGTTGTTGCGACTCGACGCGCCGGTCTCGAGCTATCTGCCTGAATTTCATGCCGCGGACAAGGAGCGCATCACGGTGCGCCAGCTACTGACACATACCTCCGGGTTGCGCACTGGATTGGGGGCTCGAGGTGAATGGAAGGGCACCGTGCGCGCACTGCAGCTGGCCTGCGAAGAGACTCTCAAGCATTCCCCAGGGACTCAGTTTCTATACAGTGACATCAATTTTATCGTGCTCGGAGAACTCGTTCATCGAGTCAGTGGACGGCGCCTTGATCGCTACTACGCTGAGGAATTATTCGAACCGCTCCAAATGCATGACACGCAATTCTTGCCCGAGGCTCGTATAGCCGACCGGGTGGCCCCTACCGAACGTCAGGCGGATGGAACAGTGCTCCGGGCGGTAGTCCATGATCCGACGGCGCGGCGTATGGGAGGGGTGGCTGGGCATGCTGGGCTATTTACCACGGCGGGCGACTTGGCTCGTTTTTCCCGAATGCTACTCAACGGCGGAGAACTGGAGGGCCGCCGGGTGCTCAAGAGCGAAACGGTTCGACTCATGACTTCGGTGCAGACGCCCGAAGCCATTGCCGCGAGGCGTGGCTTGGGCTGGGATATTGATTCGCCGTATGCTGGGCCGCGAGGTCAGTGGTTTCCGATCGGATCGTATGGCCACACCGGATGGACGGGGACGTCCATGTGGGTGGATCCCTTTTCCAAGACGTTTGTTTTGTTCCTCTCGAACCGCAATCACCCCGGCGACGAAGGTACGGTGCTGACATTGCGGCGCACCTTGGGGACGTTGGCCGCAGAGGCTATCCGGGGATTTGACTGGAAGAACGTGCCAGGGGCGCTTCCATCCAGGACGTCTCCGGCAGAGGCTGAAATTGCCCCAACTGCGGCTTCCGCATCGATCGTGTTGAATGGAATCGATGTGTTGGCGAGGGATGGCTTTAAGCCATTGCGTGGGAAGAAAGTTGGATTGATCACAAACCACACCGGCATCGATCGGGAGCGTCGCTCCACGATTGATTTGCTTCACGCCGCAACGGACGTGTCGTTGGTCGCGTTATTCAGCCCCGAACACGGGATACGAGGTGTCCTCGATGAAAAGGTGCTGGATGGACGGGATGAGAAAACGGGATTGCCGATTTACAGCCTGTATGGTGAATCGCGAGCACCCAAGCCGGAGCAACTCGCTGGGTTGGATGTGCTCGTTTACGACCTGCAAGACATTGGCTGCCGATTCTATACCTATATCTCGACATTGGGTGAAAGCATGCTGGCCGCATCGGCCGCACAAAAGGCGTTCCTCGTTTTGGATCGCGTCAATCCCATCACAGGCACTCATGTGGAGGGACCCCTGCTCGATGGGCCGCGAAGTTTTGTAGGATGGCATGAGCTTCCGATGCGGCATGGAATGACGGTTGGCGAGCTCGCGCGGATGTTCCAAAAAGAACGCGGCATTCGGTTGGAATTGTCGGTTATTCCGTGTGAAGGCTGGAGCCGTGGACAGTGGTTCGATGCGACAGGACTTCCATGGATCAACACCTCACCCAATATGCGTAGTTTAACGCAAGCCGTACTCTATCCTGGAGTCGGGATAATCGAGATGTGTCCCATTTCTGTAGGGCGCGGAACGGACACTCCCTTTGAACGAATTGGCGCACCCTACATAAATGACCTGCGGTTGGCTGAAGCATTGAACGCTGCTGCTCTGCCCGGTGTTCGGTTTGTCCCCATCCGATTTACGCCCACTGTGAACAAGTTCAAAGGATTGGACTGTGGGGGCGTTCAGATCCTGTTAACCGACCGGGAAACGTTTCGCGCGACGGACCTCGGGGTGACATTGGCCCGTGTTATTCACCGGTTGTACCCCGAACAGTTTGACCTGGATAATGTTGGGAAGCTCTTGGTGCACGCCAAGACCCTGGAAATGATTCGAAACCATCGCGAATTGGCCGGGATTCACCAGGAATGGGAGGGAGCTATGGCGCAATTCCTCCAACGGCGTGCGCTGGTTTCCCTCTACAAGTGATTGATTTGTTAGGAGTAAGGGTGGGTCTTAGGGGGCTAACTTTTTGTTAAAGAGATGCGCCTTTTTGGCGCAAACCTCCTAGATTTTTCTCGACGTCAGTTGGGAGGCGATTGATTTTGGCAACTGTGAATTCCGCGTTACGAGACGTCGACAGACGACGACGTGGGGCAAGCGGTCTCCTCGAATCCGATGCAAACCATCCAATGTCAAAAGGCGAGCCAGTTCTGTGTGGCTGTTGGGGTTACTGGCTCGTGGGCTCTTGGTTGGCTTGGCTGAGGCGGACAATTCACCTTGTATGATCGGGTCGCACCCATGTCGTGTCAGTTCAGAATACAGGTTATCGACCTGCTGCAAGAGGCCGTGCGCGGCCCATCGGCGGTTTCTGGCGGTGAAAAAGACCCGCAAAACGGCCCAAAATCAACATGTGAATAACTTGGGAAGAACGATTAATATGTTGTCCTCGTGCACCCCACAGCTTTTTCCTAGAACGCAGGCATTGAATTCACAGATGCCATGGATGGGTCGGCGCACTTCTCGCTGGGAATGGGAGGGTCGCTATTGTTCCCAATTCGTTAATCTACAACATGTTGTGAACTTTGGCGACTCATCATGTGGATCGTTAAAATCTGGGATTATTCCTCAGATTTCTCCGCAAAATCCGGCGAGTTTTTCTTGCCAAGGCGTTAGGAATGAGCACCGAACAGGCTTCGGTGAATAATTACGAATCCTCCCGCCTAAACCCCTTTACTCAATCCCTACCCCCCAACGTTCATGCTAGAGTCCGCTGAATCCATCTGGTCCCAGGCGCAGGATGTTCTACGTGGGATGCTCAAAGCTGAGATCTTCACGATGTGGTTTGCGCCGCTTCGAGCGCGTGGCATCGATGGCCACACGCTACAACTTGAAACCCCGGACGATTTTTCCGAGGTCTGGTTGCGTGAGAATTATTCCGATCTATTGCGATCCGTAGTGACGCGCTCTGCAGGGCGCACCTTGGAAGTAACCTTCTGCCTGGGCGCGGCGCCCGTGCAGCAAACCTCGGAGGTTCAGTCGGAACTGTCGATGGGACCTTCGACTCCTGAACCGTCTTCAAATAGCCGCACCTCGGAGGTGTTTCTCAACCCGAACAACACCTTCGACACCTTCGTCGTCGGCAACAACAACAACCTGGCCCATGGGGCTGCCATCGCCGTCGCGCAGAATCCTGGCAAAACATATAATCCCCTGTTCTTCATCGGTGGGGTCGGTCTGGGGAAGACGCACCTGCTCCAGGCCATTGGCCAATTTGTCCTCAGCCATCGCAAAAATGCTCGGGTGGCGTATCTACCCTGCGAAAAATTCACCAACGAATTCATTGAGGCACTTCAGGGGGGGCAACTGCCGAAATTCCGACGCAAATATCGTCTGGTGGATGTGCTCCTCATCGACGATGTCCAGTTCCTCGCCGGCAAAGAACGCATACAGGAGGAGTTCTTCCACACCTTCAACGCACTTCACGGAAACCGAAAGCAAATCGTCTTGAGTTGTGATCGGCCAGCGAGCGAGATCCAAGGGCTCGAACAACGACTGGTGTCCAGGTTCGAATGGGGCCTCACAGCGGATCTTCAGCCGCCGGATATGGAAACCCGCCAGGCCATCCTTCGCAAAAAGGAACGCGTCTTTCGAGTGGAACTTCCGGATGACGTCCGCAGCTTTCTCGCCAAACGTATCCGAAGCAATATTCGCCGACTCGAAGGTGCCTTCGTGCGCATCGCCTCCGTCGCCTCGCTTACCGGCAAGCCCATCACCTTGGATGTCGTCGAGAATCAACTGCGCGAAATCCTTCAGGAAGAAGGCCGCCAATCGATCACCATCGACCTCATTCAGCGACGCGTGGCCGAGCACTATGATATCCGCCATGCAGACATGCTCAGCAAACGGCGTCCTGAAAACATCGCGTTTCCTCGGCAGGTGGCCATGTACCTCGCCCGGCAACTCACGGACTCGTCCCTGGCTGTCATCGGGGACGCTTTCGGCGGTCGAGATCACGGGACAGTTCTCCATGCTTGTCGTCAGGTAAAGGATCGGATGGAAGTGGACTCCAATGTCCGCCAAACGGTCAGTTACTTGGAGAAGCAGCTGTTGCGTTGACCTGTTCCCATGGCCAACGGCCTTGGCCGAGGCTGCAGGGCGCGCCGTGAAACCGACGCGCCTCCAGCCGAGCCAACATCAGCACTCGGTGCCAACGGCCACTGGGACATCGATGGCGAGGCCTAAATTTAAAAAATACAGCCAACAGCGACTCACGCGAACGCGGAAAATTCGTTCCATGGCAAGCGCGTAAAGTGCCAACTGGGGTCCATAGGCCTTTGCCTTCTCTGAAAGTGTGTCTGGAGTGATTCGGTCGGTCTTGAAATCCCCTATCCATAGGGTCCCATCTGGTCGAAACACGGCGATGTCGATCACTCCTTGAACCACCACAAATTCGTCGGGTGCCAATCCAAGCAAATGAGGCAACTGAAGGCGGATCATGTCATCCAATCCCAGTCTCAGAGTGAAAGGGATTTCGCGGCGAACTCCAGAGGCGTGGGTACGGAGATCCATCCCCAGTGGCGATTGCCAGAATTGTTCGAGTGCGGCCATGTCCAGCGCCTGTGCCTCTTCCTCCGTGAAACGGTGGAGCCCACGGAGACGCCCCAGTTCTTCCTCCAACTCCTCACGGGAATTGGTCTTGAAGAGATCGACATGTTCCAAAAACCGGTGATGAAACGTCCCTCGTTCGGCAGCATTAAATTCCAAACGACTCGGGCCGTCGTCTTCCCGTAGGATTTGGAATCGATGGTCCACTCCGACGAATCGTGTTGCAGATTCTTCCTCGGAATCGCCGGCTCGCCGACGCAGAGCCGTCACGGATTGTTTTGCAGGCTCGATAGTTGCTGCTTCGTGCGGATAGTTCCACAAAGGGGCTCCCGCGTGCACGTTGACGGCAACGTTGGGTGCCCGAACTGGAACGGGAACACCCGTGGACGTGGTCGGGAGCCGAGTAGGCCAGATGCGCCAAGCCAGTTTGGAATTTGAAGACAGTTCCCCCACGCCGCCTAAGGAACTCCCGGCCAGTCCGCACAACACCGGGCCGAGCCAATCCATTGGTTTGCGAGCACGTTCGAGCCAGGACAATGGCAGCGGAGATGGCTGTAGGGACCAGTCGGCGGCAGCCTTTTCGGAACTCATTCCCACCAGGATCAATCGATCCGATGCCCGCGTGAAAGCGACGTAAAGCAGTCGCAGTTCCTCACCCAACAATTGCCTTAATTGGATTCGCGCTGCGCGCCACAGCGGCCAGCTCCGGTATCTCACCCCGCCCGGCCGGCACACCACCGGGCAGAGACGACCTTGGTCGTCGAGCATCACGTCGGCATTTAGATCTGATTGATTGAAGGGGTTGCCCAGGCCAGCCACAACCGTGATCGGGAATTCCAATCCCTTGCTGGCATGGATGCTCATCAGACGTACGGCGTTGTTGGAAACCGCTGACGGCGCTTCGGTTTCAACCTCCCGATGCGCCTTGAGATGTGACAGGAATCTCTGGACGCCACCGCGATGGGATTGATCAAAGCGACGTGCCAAGTCCAGGAGGCTCCGAAGGTTGGCTAGTCGCTGTCCCGAATGTTCCAGCAACTCTATGGAAGCTTCGTACCCCGTGTCGTCCAGGATCGTCTCGATCAACGATCCCATGGAACCTCGCTGAGCCAGGCGGCGCCATTGTTTGTAAAGCTTAAGAAAGCCCTCGACCCGAGGCCAGAGACTGCGGGCCCAGGGACGGGTCATGGGATGATCCAGCGCGCTGGGGCCATCGAGGACCCCCGACGCGTTTTCGAACGATTCGTTGCTCCGTCCGTCGACTGGCTTTTCCGTCAGGCCAGTGGCATCAGCGCTCAGTTCAATTGCCGCCTGGGAGCAGGATTCTGGGCTCAATTCATGGAATCGACTGACACCAAACTCATGAAATCGATTGAGTGCGGTCCAGAATGACTCGCGACGCGCGGACATTCGAATCACGGCCAGTTCATTGAGATCGTGGATGCCTACGAGCGGAGACCGCAAGACGGTTGCCAGAGGGATGTCCTGCAGCGGGTTGTCCAGGATCTCCAGCAACGACAGGAGATCCAGGAGTTCTGGTTGATCCAGGAGGCTACCAGGAGGAGCATCCATTGGGATACCCGCATCGGCAAACTTGCGGGCGTAAGCGGACCCCCGAGGGCCTGGTGACCGCAATAGCACAACCACGTCGCCCCATCGCATGGGCCGTAACGCGCCGGAATTCCCATCCCAGACCAAGGTCTTGCTCTCGTACAACTCCAGCAATCGGGCGATCACCAATCCCGCCTCCACTTCGGTGCGATCTTCGGGGCTGTCGTTCTCTCCAGTGTCCGCATTCTCCTCATCGGCGGCTGATTCCATTCGCAGATGAACTTCCACGCGGGGTGTTCCGTCGAGGGACATAGGTCGGCGTTTTTCGGGAGCCCCAAAATGCAACGCCGCCGCTTGGTCATAAACCACGCCCCCCAAAGACTCGTGAAACAATGGCGTAAAAACCGAATTCACAAATTCGAGGATGGCCTCATGACTCCTGAAGTTTGCGGTCAAGGGGAGCACCCGCCCGCTCCTGAGCTGCGTGTTGGACGTTTCATTGGAAGAATTCCCAACCGACCAAGCATGCGCGAACGCCTGGAAGATGCGCGGGTCTGCCAGACGGAATCGATAGATGCTTTGCTTAATGTCTCCGACCAAGAATCGGTTGGCGGCTGTACCGGTGCGGCCGACCGAACTCAGAATGCCATTTTGAGCTGGGTTCAAATCCTGAGCTTCATCCACCAGGACATACTCAAATCGTTTCTGACACGCCTGAGCCACCGGAGTGTCACCATCGCCGAGCAACCGGAGTGCGAATTGCTCCAAATCGGCGAAATCCACCATGGACTGTTCCCGTTTGGTGCGTGTCAACGCCACAACGACACGTTGGACGACATCCAGCACACATCCCATGGAACCGCGGGTCGTGGTCCAATCTTCCATGAATGGATAGGGTGGTACGGTTTGGGAGGAAGTCCCCGCAGCGCCCGGTGGATTCGGGATGGCGACCAGAAGCGAGTTCAAGAACCTGACATCTTCGAAGAACTTGATGAGAGGCGCACGGAGAGTGGTTTTGCGACGCGGATAGGCCTCCCACGCGGATTCGGAATCCTCCACGACCAGAAGCGTGAGGCGGATGCCCACATTGTGCTGCCAGTTTGGAAGTGGGAGCTGGGCCATCAGTTCCTGGAGCAGTTCGTGGCATCGGGTCGCTTTAGGATTTTCTTTGGGGACCGCCGCGAGTGCTTCCAACCATTGTTGGCCCCAACGGTTCAATTCTTCGGGCATTTCAGTCACCCAGCCTCGGGGTTCAGTTGCGGACCACTCCTCGATCTGGCGCTGCAGCCACGTGTCGAAATCGTGGCGTGAACGGCCGTAGTCATAAACTCGCTTCACAAGGCACTTGGCTAACGTCAGATTGCCTCCGTGAAACGTTGAAATCCAGTCCGCCACTCCGCTCCGTTGGTCGGCCGTCTCCTCAGGTGGTTGCGCCAACAATGGATCCAATACCTCGTCGAGCACTTGATCAAAGACGCTGCGCGATTCCACGTCGTCGAGAACGCGCATCTGGGGATCCAAGCCCAATTCATGGAAGTGATCCCGCAACAATCTCAGACAAAACCCATGGATCGTGCCGATGGGAGCATGGTCAATGCGGACTATCTGCTCCGCGATCCAGGGATCGCCTCCCAAATCGAGTTGCCGACGCTCCAATTCCCCCCGTAATCGATGGCGCATTTCAGCGGCGGCCGCCTCGGTAAACGTCACCATGAGAATACGATCCAACGAGACTCGCCGGGTGGGATCCAATACGCGCTCCAGGACTCGGGTTACCAGAGTCGAGGTTTTTCCAGTGCCAGCTCCTGCTATCAGCAAGACATTGCCTTCGGCGGCAACCGCCGCAGCCTGTTCAAGAGTCAGTTTTTTGGAGGAGGGTCCTGCCAATGGGTCCATCGAATTCGTTGTCCCTGACCGTAACGAGTGCCGGCATGGGCGTCGAGTATCACTCGCGATGTCAGACACCTGAGCGTGATTTCTCCCAGCGGTATCCTAAATGCGAACTTCAGCGAGGCAGAGTTCGCTTGAACAAGAAACAAATGACACGCGTCTGTAATGCCGGTTGGCAGTGTTTTCTTCCACACGACGATCTTCTCCTGCGGGAAGTTCGAGAAAGCACTGCCTTCCCAATCCATTTGTAATGTTTAAACTCGACGTATGAAACGCTGCTTGATGTCCCTCCGCCACCGGGTGGCTCTGAGTGCACTGGCTTTGTCAGCCTTGTTAATGCCTGCCCTTCCCGCGCGGGTCGGCGCTGAGGGGCGGGTGGTTTTTGAACAGAATTTCGAGAAACTTCCCAAGGGTGAACTACCCCCGGAATTCCTCGTGTTGAACGGCGTGTTTGCTATCGTCGAAGAACAAGGCTCCAAGCTCGTGGAGCTTCCAGGGTCACCGTTGGAGGATTTTGGCTTCTTGTTCGGACCTAGCGAAGCCTCCGGTCAGGAATGCGGTGCGCGCATCTTTGGCACCAAACAAGGCCGCAAATTCCCGACCTTTGCTCTCGGAGTGAATGGGGTCAGCGGTTACAAAATCCGGGTCGCACCCGCCAAGAAAGCCATCGAACTCCTGAAAGGCGACGATGTCTCCAAGTCTACAGCCTTTGAGTGGAAGAGCGGAGAGTGGACTCACTTGAAATTGAGAGTTCGGAAAACTAGCGATGGCGTGAAAGTCGAAGCCAAAGCCTGGCAGGGCGACAAAGAGCCTGCGGAATGGGCTTTGTCCCTTGATGAGAAGGAACCGATGCCGCCAGGAAAATCTGGTGCCTGGGGTATGCCCTATGCAGGAACTCCCATTCGGTTTGACGACTTGCGCGTCCAGTCCGTCTCGCCCTAGTCGGTTTCACCGCCTCGAAGTTGGCTCATCACCGGTGGACGCAAGAACCAGCGAAGTGCTCGAATTACGGGATTCGACTTACTTGCAAAGATCCCGTTAGCCTCCAAGTGTGCACAGACCAAATGACGACGAACTGACCCTGGAGCGTTTGGGTTACCGTCAGGAATTGGCTCGGCGAATGTCGGGTTTCTCGAATTTCGCCATTTCTCTCTCCATTATCTGCATTTTGGCGGGTGGCATCACGTCGTTTCACGTGGGACTCTGCAGCGCCGGAGGCGCCAGCATCGGCATCGGCTGGCCTGTGGTCTGTCTGTTTTCTCTCTGCGTGGCTGCCACGATGGCTCAGGTCGCCAGCGCCTTCCCCACTGCCGGAGGATTGTACCATTGGGGAAGTATTTTAGGCGGACGCGCCTGTGGCTGGGTGACAGCATGGTACAACCTCGCCGGATTGATGACCGTGCTCGCAGCCATAAACGCTGGCACCTATGACTTCACATTGGTGGCTTTCGGTCTGAATCCACCCACTTCCCAGGCGGCTTCCATCAAGACGGTTGTGGTCGTCGCGATGACACTGTCGCAGGGCTTGTTGAATCATTACGGCATTCGGCTCACGACCTGGCTCACAGACTTGAGTGGTTGGTTGATTCTCAGTGTTGCCGTTTTGTTGACGGTCGCTTTGTTGATTGTCACTCGACAGTACGAGTGGGCACGGTTGTGGACGTTCACCAACTACAGCGGACTGCCGGAAGGGGCTCCCGTGTTTCCCAAGCAGCAGAACCTTGGCTGGCTCTTTGCACTCGGATTCCTGTTCCCCGCATACACAATCACCGGATTCGACGCCTCAGCCCACACTTCGGAGGAAACTGTTCGAGCAGCCGAAAATGTGCCTCGTGGGATCATTCGCAGTGTCTGGATTTCGGGTGCGTTTGGTTGGTTGATGATTCTCGCCCTCTTGCTCGCCATGCCCAGCGTGGCCGAGGGGGTCTCGAAAGGTTTTGAGGTCATACCCTGGACCCTTCGTTCCGTTTTCCACGACAAACTCGCAACTGGCTTTTTGGCGGCCATAGTGGTTGCGCAATTTCTCTGCGGATTGGCCGCACTCACTTCGTCTTCCCGGATGACCTATGCCTTCGCGCGCGACGGCGGGTTGCCATTTTCCGGAGGATTGCGTCGGGTGAATCCACGAACTCGATCGCCGTCTGTCGCGGTCTGGACATCGGCTTTGGTCTCGGTGGCTCTGGTCGTATTACTCCGTTATGAAACCATTGCCGCGATTGGCACAGTATTCTTGTATATTAGTTATGTGGTGCCGGTGGCGGCCGGGATTTATGCCCATGAGCGTTCCTGGAAACAGATGGGACCGTGGCAGTTGGGGAAATGGTACAAGCCGCTTGCATCGATTTCGGTGGTCGGTTGCGTTTTTCTGCTGGTGATTGGAATTCAACCGCCGAACCAGCAGGCCCTTTGGGTGGTGGGTGGGACGGCGATAGTCCAATTAGCTGTTTGGTACGGATTTGAACGACGCCGGTTCCAGGGGCCGCCAAAGTTGTGTGCTGATTAAAACAGCCAGTCTAGAAACAAAAATGCCCGGCAGCAGAAGCTGCGCGGGCTGTCAGAAGGATCCAGTTGACCGTGCTCTTAGACCGACTTCATGGGTTCGATGACCATCTGCTGCATGTCGAATTCACTGAGGTGCAGCCAACACTGCCTAAGCGGTCGAAACGATCGCCTAGGCCTTATCGAACACGTGGCCGAGTCTACGAGGAGCGGTTAGCTGGCCTTTTCGATCTTGGTGACCTTGATCTCGTGCTTGCCGTCTTTCTCTGAGTGTTCGCCGGTAAGTTTGACCTTGGCGCTACCCGAGCAAAGGTTCTTGTGGAAACCCTTGCTGATGTCGCCTGTGAGATAATACACGGTGGTCTTGTCGCCTTCCTTGACCTCAACAACGTTTTGGCAGGAATCGGCCTTCTTCAGGGCGCATTTGGCGCATTTTCCTTCACCGGTCAGGGTGACTTCTTTGGCGTCCTTGGCAAACGCGCTGGCACTGAGACCGACGGTAAGCAAGGCGGCCGCGATGAACTGGGTGGTTTTCTTCATAATTCGATCCATTGGTGGTCGTTGGACTATGAGCCAATCCCATTATTCAAAGGATTGCAAGTGGGGAAATTGTACCCCTCTCACGACCCAGGGCAGTTTCAAGAAAAGTGGTTTGGCCGGATTGGTTGAAGGATGGACCCGCGGAAGAACAATAGGCAGGCGGGATATTGAGAACTCGGCTGATTTTTCACAATGGCCACGCTTGAAAGTAAGCGCATGGCTTCTT
>SXGU01380691.1_pt1 | contig 32770 bp, 35 predicted proteins | sample 3174531 | NCBI WGS metagenome assembly SXGU01 (sample SAMN11356863, study PRJNA531348) | freshwater metagenome | isolation source: freshwater sample F1-140 | place: China: Fuxian Lake, Yuxi | collected 2017-12-25 | reverse complement strand
GGCTACGGCGGACATTTTACTGCTAATCGTCCCATGCGCATCGCGGTGCTGCCAGTAGGTTATTATGATGGCTATGACCGAAAACTATCCAATCGGGGCGAAGTCATCGTTAGGGGGACGCGCTGCCGCGTACTGGGTAACGTTTGCATGAATATGGTTATGATTGATGTGTCCACGGTGCCCGCGGCTAGGGCAGGGGATACGGTTACCTTACTTGGTCGTGACGGGATGCATGCCGTGACGGTGGACGACCTGGCCGAGCGTGCCAGCACGATTAACTACGAGTTCGTAACTCGTATCAACCCATTATTACCGAGGATAGTGGTCTAGACTATGCTGCGCAGAAATTTTATACGATTTTTTGAAGCAAAAAGTTACGATCAATTAGCTGGTAGTAATCCATTGTTTCGGCGGCAAACCCACCTACGTACAAACTGGGTGTGGCTAGCCGGTGGGTTAGTGGGGGCCAGTTTAATTGCAGCCGGGGTGTTCATTGTCTATGGTTCGCATTTCAGGCTAACAACTGTTCAGGTCCATGGCGCAGCTATGCTGTCAGACGAACATCTCCGCGACAGCGTTCAAGGGCAACTGTCAAAGAACAGATTGTTAATTCTGCCAAATCACCACAAATGGCTGTTTAACATTTCTGAGGCTGAGGCAACCTTAATCAAGGATTTTCCATTGCAGAGTGTTGATATTCAGACTTCTGGATCAATTGTCAACGTTACGGTCGTCGAAGACGTGTTCATGCTAATGCTTAAGTCTGGAGACCAAATTTTTTTGTTAGACACCGCAGGTAACATACTTCGCACCGCAGATCAGACTGAAAAGGCCGAGATAGTCAATAACAGTGGTGCCTATGCAGACATGCCCGTACTACGAGAATCAATTAGCGTCGATCATGCGATCGGTGAACAGCTGTTTAGTGATGAAATCTTGAGAAACGTCATTAGCTTTTACGCAGGCCTAAAAGCCTATAATCTCCAGGTACTAGAATTTATGACCGATGATATTACCTTACCATGGTTCACGGTTAGCCTTGATCGTGATTATGTAGTGCTGTTCGACGCCACCCAAAACGTTGACACGCAGCTAACGGTTTTAAAAACAGTGATCGAGGATAGATTTACAAACATCGAGCAACCACGTTATATCGATGTACGCTTTGGGAATCGCGTGTACGTGCGCTAAATATGATTATGCCTCATCCATTGTTGTCCAAACCCGCCCCTAGTTTTGCCCTACCGGATCAAGCCGGTACGACACATCGACTTGCTGACTACCTGGGCAAATGGGTAGTGGTATATTTTTATCCCAAAGATATGACACCGGGCTGCACAGTTGAGGCCTGCAATTTTAGGGATAATCAGACCCGTCTGCTGGCAGTGGGGGCGGTGGTGTTAGGGATTTCTGCTGATTCAGTAAAACGACACAGTAAATTTGCGCAAGCTGAAAATCTAAATTTTCCCATTCTGGCGGATGAGAATAAAGAGGTTTGCAAAGCTTACAGGTCATACGGTAAGAAAAAATTCATGGGTCGGGAATACGAAGGTATACTCAGAAACACTTTTTTGATTGATCCGCTTGGGAAGGTTGTAAAGGTTTATGAGAGTGTTAAGCCCGCAGAACACGTTTCAGAGCTGCTTAGTGATTTAGTCAGCTTGGGTGGGGTGGAGAACTAGGTTACATTTAACATACAACACTAAACATCAAATACAGAGTTTTGGACGTGTAATTATGTGTCCTACAATGTTTCTTATACGACACTAAGTGTTTATCATTTCAACTAAACACTTAACATCGAACATCAAACACCTAGCTCAGATACCCGCCCAGTGCATTAACGTGGCCTAGCTACTGTAACTGCAATCAACTGTTAAATATTCAGTGTTTGATGTTTAGTGTTAGGTGTTAAACGACGACGCATTTAAATGCCCTAGGATAAAATAGAGCTACTTGTACACCTATAATTTTAAATTCCCTCTCATGAGTCAGCTAGGTAGGTTACAGGATTGAATGGTCACGGTAGATAGGTCATTGGATTTACTGGGATACCATTTTTTCGGAGTTCAAAATGGACATGTGGACCGGTCGAAAAGCCTGCACCTTGAGTCCCAGGACGTCCACCTGATAAACCTATAATTGCGCCACGTGCTACAAACTGATCTACTGCCACATCAATACGACTCATGTGGGCATAAAGGGTCGCAAAACCGTTAGCATGAATAATCATGACATAGTTACCATATTGACGTCCGGTGGTTGCCCAGGCCACATAACCTGGAGCTGCGGCTTCTATGGGTGTGCCTTGCGGTACCGCAATGTCTAAACCACCGTGTTCAAACAGATAACGAAAAGGATACGTTGGGTCGTAAAATGTTGTGGTAATACGACCCATGACCGGCCATGAAATCACCGTGGTGTCACCGCTGTCATCCGCTTCGGCCAGACGTTTTTCAATATCCTGCTGCAAGGCATCGATGCGCTGACTAATACCCTGCTGTTCCTGTCTGAGTTCGCTCATGAGCACGCGGTACTCAAGCTCCGATTCACGAGTTTCAAAATTAAGGATTTGTTTGGCGCTGATTTTAGCGTCAAGCTCCCCTACCTTGCTATCAAGCTCAACTTGCAGGTTGCTTAAATAATCAAGCCGTGCCTGACGTTCAATTTTTTTCTCATCTAAATCGTCTCGTGCCTGTTTGGTGGCAACTAGTGTCCTACGAAGACCTGTACTGACACTTTGCAGTTGTACCGCGGCCGAAAACAGCTCATTGAAACTTTGTGCACCAATGATCATGGTAAAAGTTCCACTGTGTTTATCTTGTTTATTAATCTCGAACAACAATTTATTAAGCTGGTCTTTTTCACGCACCAACCGAATATCGGCCTCGGCAATATTGGCGTCGAGTATGGCGACATGCAGGTTCTCCTCCTCAATGGCGTTTTGGGTGGCCGCAATATCTAGTTCTGTGATTGCCATCTCATTTTCAATGATAGCGATGTCGTTTTGGAGCGTTGAGGCCAGGCGTGAATATTCAGCAATTTTCTGTTTATACTCCTCTAGCTTAGTGGCAATGGTTTCAATTTGGGCCTTACGGTTTTGAATTTCAGATTGAAGCTCAGAAATCTCGGCTGGAGTCACGCTCGCAGCAACCGCAACCAGACCTGAGTGATTAACTATCAAGGCTAGTGTCATGGCAGACAAAAGTTTTGTTGACATGGTACTCATGCTTCAGGTGATGGCTTTAATAATGCGATAGCTTGATCAATCCGTTCCAGAGATGATTGTTTACCCAAAACCCATAAACATTCAAATGGGCTGGCAGATTTTTCTGCTCCTGACAAAGCTACTCGCAGCGGCCACAACACGTTACCATTTTGCAATCCATGCTTAGCAATATACTCCCTAATCAGGCTCTCGAGTATCGGTAGCTGTGTGAAACTCTCGTCTTCAAGATTGGCCACCAGAGTTCGAATACCAACTAACTGAGCAAATGCGTCTGCGGCGGTAGCCTTGTTCCACACAAGTATTTCCTTCGAATACATCAGACTGGAAATATACGGTTGAATTCGTACTTGAATCTCATCGAATCTGTGTACCCGTTGACGTTCAACCACAAGTGCCCGACGTAAAAGTTCTTTATCGACGGGGATTGTGAGATACGGCTGAGCCGCGGTCAGTAAGTCGTCTTCAGATAAATGTGTCAGATATTCATGGTTCATCCAATCTAATTTTTCTGTATTCATGATCGCACCCGAGCTATTTACTTTGGAGAGGTCAAAGAGCTCAATGAGCTCTGCACGAGTATATATTTCTCGATCCGCGCTGGGGTTGTAGCCAAGGGTGCTGATAAAGTTTATCAATGCATCTGGTAAATAACCCTTAGCAAGATAACCCTCGACCGAAACATCCCCCTTACGTTTTGATAGTTTGGTGCGATCAGGATTCAAAATAAGCGGTACGTGGGCATAGACCGGCATCGGTAAACCGAGCATGGCATGCAGCACGATTTGCTTAGGCGTTGACGAGATCCATTCCTCGCCCCGCAGTACATGAGTAATTTTCATTAAAAAATCATCAACCACGACTGCTAAATGATAGGACGCAAACCCATCAGATTTAATAATCACCTGGTCGTCGACATCGATCAAGTTAAACTTGATCGTGCCACGTATAGCGTCGTCAAAGGAAACCTGGCCGTCAGGAATTTTTAGTCGGATAACGTGCGACTCCCCTGCTATGAGACGCTGGTTAACCTCATCTGCGGACAACTGTAAGCAATGACGATCGTATTTTGAAGTCTGTTTGGCGGCAACCTGGGAGGCACGCATCGTCTCTAATCGTTCTTTGGTACAAAAACACGCATAGGCATGGCCTTGGTCGACTAGTTTGTCTGCGTAGGGTTTATAGATATCCAAGCGTTTGGATTGGATATATGGACCGTAGTTACCTTTTTCGGAAATTGACCCATCTGAATTCAACACCGGTCCCTCGTCATAATCCAGGTTCAGCTTATGAAAAACAGACAATAAACTCTCGAGCGCCCCAGGCACCAGACGGGCCTGGTCAGTGTCTTCAATGCGTACTACGAACTGACCTCCACTTTGGCGAGCCAGAAAATAATCAAACATGACGGTCCTGAGCGTGCCAATATGCATGTAGCCTGTCGGTGAAGGCGCGATTCGGGTACGTGTAGGCATATTACAATGTGTCTTTAAAATGCTGTTTGAGTTCATGCCCCACGTTGCGCACGGCTTGAATGAATCGACGCCTGACAAGTGTAACCCAAACTACCTTAAGCGGAAAGACAATAATGGCGCTCAAGATGCGCTGCCAGCGCCATGGCTGTTGGATTAAACGCCAAAGCCATTCAAATCCATACTTTTGCCAGGCCAGTGGTGCACGACTTACAGCCTTGGAAATATAATCAGACGCTCCACCGACCCCGATCAGAATTCTAACCGAAGGAATTTTAGCTTTAAGAATCGTCATGACCCTTTCTTGTTTCCCCTGCCCTAAGGCCACGGCAATAATTTGTGGCGACAAACGCTCAACCCCAGCCAAGGTAGCTTCAGATAAACGCACATGTTGTTCGTCAATGATGCCTGGATCAAAGGTGGCCACGTCCAGGCCAGGAAAACGCTCGCGTAAGGCTACCGCCGCCCGAATCGTTTTACGCGGCGAACCACCAAGCAGCACCAAGCGTTTATGCTCTTGGCAGGCTAGCTCAGCCAATAAAACTAAAGTATCCGCGCCCGTGTGACGGTTTGTCAAACGAGCCTCTGTCAGCGCAGCAACCGCAAATTTTAAACCAATGCCGTCAGGCAGGGATAAATCAGACTTCGCTAAAATTTGTTTAAATTCGCTATCGCGCGCAGCCAACAAGATAAATTCCGGATTAGGTGTCACAATCAGACGCGCCTGATCTCCCTGCAACCACTCAAGCAAAGTATGACGTAAGGCGTCCGGCGTTAAGTCATCAATACGAACTCCTAAGATCGTGTACATACCGACTAGTCTTCAGATTGATTATGAAAAATTCCAAAAGCCAACAGACCACCAAGTAGATCAAGAAACAAGTCGGCCAAGGTATCACCAAGGCTGGTTTGAGCTGGGCTAAAATCAGCGTTGTATGTAAACATTAATCTATCAAAAATAAATTCGTACCATTCCCAAGCTATCCCTATAAGAGCCACAGAGCCAAGAATACCGATAGCGTAAATACTCGTTTGCCAAACAGGCGATAGATGTTGTTTATAATTAATTTTTTTTATTACGCTGTGCCAAGCACCGAGGGCCAAGGTGGCCACCGCCAACCCACCGAGAAAATGCATAGGGATATCGAACCAGTCATAACTTGCATACCAATCAAAGACGATGGCTGCCACATGCACCAGTAAAGTGATCACAAGCCCCAAGACCCCTTTTTGTAAGACAGTCATACAGTTTGCAAGTATAGTCTGATTGACTTTTTGCGTAAAGCCAGCTATATTCTTTGAGCTCATCACCCCGAGCACAGGAGTGCCCATGATCACAGTCGTCGCTTACTTCGTTCTCGTCAATCCCCCGGCTGAGCTCGCTGATTCGTCCTGGCAACTCGAGGTTCCGCTACTGAGCGTGGAGTACGATCACGGCGTGTTCCTGCTACTTCAGGACACACTCGACCTCCCGACCGTACGGGACCTGATCACGCCAGGCCCCAGTTTGACACAACTCAGTGTCGAGCGCGTATCCGACAAGAAGCGCCTGAAGTCTGGGGCAAATCACCCCTACCGAGTGCTGGATCACTCAAGCCTGCGTGAACTCGCGACGACCATCGCGACCCAGCTACTGCAAGGCCTCGACGAGGTCTTGCCTGCCAAGCAAATCTCGACTCCGCGTGTGCTGATCAGCCTCAACAGTCTTTGGGGCCCGGCGATCACCAGAGTCCCGGACAGTCAGCGGTTTGAGCTGGCGCTCCATGACGTCGAAGTCCGTGGCCCGGCCGCAGTCGAATCCGAAGCCTAGTCTAGTCTCACCGGCCTTTTGCCGGTTGTTGTCACCGCCGCCCGATGCTCCTCGCGGGCGGCGGCCTTTTTTTTAGCTAATTTCCTTATGCTACACTAGTGTTGACGACCTCTTTCTGGCACTCTATACTTACGAGTGCTAGGTTAATAAACACTAAACATTTAACACCTAACACGATGTAGTTCGCATCCTGGGTATTTGTGTTCGATGTTGTATGTTTAGTGTTAAATGTTCAATCAATATGATCCCAAATAATTTTACCAGCAAATCACAAGAAGCAATTCAACACGCCCAGTTTTTGGCCAACGAAAACGGTCAGCAAGGTGTTGAACCGATCCACCTTTTGGCCGCCTTAGTTAGCCAGGACGACGGTTTTGTAGTATCGGTTTTAAAAAAACTAGAGATCAGCTTACCAGCGCTACGTGGTGACATTGATCGGATGCTCGACTCTCTGTCGCGCCATGCCAATGTTGAACGTGGCGGCATAGGTCAGGTCATGCTCACACCAGCCTTAGCTAATGTCCTCCAAACAGCTCTCCAAAAGGCTCGGGCCTTTGGTGATGAATACATTTCCACCGAACACCTATTTTTAGGCCTGCTGTCTGACCGACTGCTAGCTAATTTGTTTGGTGCTCACAAAATTGACGAAGGTATCGTGTTTACGGCTCTTAAAGAGCTGCGCGGTCGACAAAAAGTCGATTCCCCTGAACCAGAATCAAAGCATCAGGCCATTGAGAAATACAGTCTTAACCTAACTGAACGAGCCCGTCACGGCAAACTTGATCCGATTATTGGGCGTGACGAAGAAATTCGACGAGTAATGCAGGTTTTGTCTCGACGTACCAAAAACAATCCTGTTTTGATTGGTGAGGCCGGTGTTGGTAAAACTTCCATCGTCGAAGGCCTAGCGCAACGCATTGTAGCCGGTGATGTACCAGAAACCTTAAAGCACCGTGAAGTTGTTGCGCTTGACCTTGGGGCCTTAATTGCGGGCACAAAATTTCGAGGCGAATTTGAAGAGCGCTTAAAGGCGGTAATCCGTGAAGTTCAGAATGCCGACGGTAAGTACGTATTATTTATAGACGAACTCCACATGTTGGTGGGGGCTGGCAAAGGAGATGACTCACCAATGGATGCCTCCAATCTGCTAAAACCGGCACTGGCTCGGGGTGAGCTGCGTGTTGTCGGCGCAACAACTACCAAGGAATATCAAAAACATATTGAAAAAGATCAAGCCCTGGAACGTCGTTTCCAACCGATTTTCGTAGAGGAGCCCAACGCTACCGATGCTATTGCAATGCTGCGTGGCATCAAAGAGCGATATGAAATTCACCACGGGGTACGAATTAGCGATAACGCCATTGTGGCCGCGGTAGAGTTGTCGCAGCGTTATATTTCCGACCGCCAATTACCCGATAAAGCCGTAGATCTTATCGATGAAGCCGCCTCGGCCCTGCGTCTCCAAATAGATTCGATGCCGGAGGAACTCGACCGCCTGAAGCGTGAACAAACACGTTTACAAATTGAAAAACAAGCCCTACTCAAGGAAGACGATAAAGACTCCAAGGCTCGCCTGCATGAGATCGAAAAGGTCTTAGCTGACGTTGACGAAAGAACTCGAGAACTCGAACTCCGCTGGAAGGGCGAAAAAGATCTGATTGGCAAAATTCGGACTCTCAAAAATGACATCGACAAATTGTCGAACGAGGCAGAGTACGAAGAACGCCGTGGCAACCTTGAACGCGTTGCGGAAATTCGTTATGGTCAAATCCCTAACAAGCGTACCGAACTCGTCAAGTTTGAAGACGAACTCAAAAAATTTCAGGCTGAGCGGGGTCTGTTAAAAGAGGTTATAAGCGAACAAGATATCGCCGAGGTCGTATCACGTTGGACACATATTTCGGTATCAAAAATGTTAGAAAGCGAGATGATGAAACTCGCACGCATGGAAGACGAACTCAAGCAGCGTGTGGTTGGACAGGCTGAGGCAATTGGAGCCGTCAGCAATGCCTTGCGACGTTCCCGGGCTGGCATTTCCGAAGAAAAGAAACCTATTGGCTCGTTTATTTTCATGGGACCCACTGGTGTGGGTAAAACCGAACTAGCTAAGGCACTGGCTGAATTCATGTTCAACGACGACAGATCATTGATTCGTCTAGACATGAGCGAGTACATGGAAAAACACAGCGTAAGTAAAATGATCGGTTCCCCACCGGGTTATGTAGGCTACGACGAAGGCGGCCAGTTGACTGAACGAATTCGTCGCCACCCCTATGCAGTGGTGTTGTTTGACGAGATCGAAAAAGCCCACCCTGACGTATTTAATTCGTTGTTACAAATCCTAGATGATGGTCGCTTGACTGACGCCAAGGGTCGCACAGTTAATTTTAAAAACACGATTATCATCATGACTAGCAACATCGGGTCTGATGTTATCTTATCGCAAGGTAAGGTGAGCGGCATCGGTTTCGACGAAGGTAATCAGTCCGATATTGCGCTGGCTAAGGACAAGCTCGACGAAATGTTGCGTGACCACTTCCGTCCTGAATTCTTAAATCGTATTGATGATGTCATTACCTTCAATCCGCTAAAACCAGAGCAGATCGAAGAGATTGTTGATCTTCAGCTAAAGCTAGTCTCAGATCGTTTGCGTGAACAGCGTAATTTAACCCTGAAGGTCTCTGCTAAAGCCAAGAAATTCTTAGCCAATAAGGGTTACGATGTTCGGTTTGGTGCCCGTCCGTTAAAGCGAGTCATTCAAACACAAATTCTAGACGCCTTGGCCATGAAAATTGTAACTGGCGAAGTGTCCGATGATGCTGCCGCAGTCATTGATGTCAAGTCAGATAACATCGAAATCAAAATCAAGTAAGACCTACGCGTAATTCTTGACAGCTTCGAGAATCAAACGTTTGGCTTCCGTGGCATCCTTCCAGCCTTCGATCTTGGTCTGCTTTTTTTCAAGCACCTTGTAGGTCTCAAAAAAGAAGGCAATTTCGTCACGAACATGTTGCGGGACGTCTGCGAGGTTGTTGATGTGCTGGTAACGCGGGTCGTCGTTAGCAACTGTTAGAATTTTTTCGTCCTGACCCTTATCATCGCTCATAACGAGCACCCCGATCGGACGAACATCAACGGCCACGCCTGGAAACAAAGGATTGGAAACCATCACCAAAACGTCGAGCGGATCGCCATCACCACCAAGTGTCTCTGGCAAGAAACCATAGTCACATGGATAAAACATTGGAGCAAACAGCACGCGATCAAGTTTGATCATGCCTAGTTCTTTGTCAAATTCGTACTTGTTTTGACTACCACGCGGAACCTCAATAATAACCCGACAAATATCTGGAGCTTGATCACCAATCTTTAGGCTGTGAGACATAGAGATATTAAATTTCTGTTACGAGTCTAAGAATAACGCAAAACACAGGATTGATCAACAATCAAGAAGATTTTTGCTATACTGTAACTGTATGAAACCATTGCTTACTTTAGCTATGTTATGGGCGATGTCTATACCCCTACAGACCGCCCAGGCCTTTGATCCTAGCTACATTTTATCAGATGACGAGCTTCAGGATGCCAACGCCATGGATCTTAATCAGATCCAAGCCTTTCTAGAACGTGGATATTTAGCCGAATATCGAGCTGAAGATCATACAGGACGTAAGCGTGATGCCGCTTATATCATTTGGAAGGCCGCTCAAGAACATGGGATCAATCCTAAATTCATTTTAGTTTTACTTCAAAAAGAACAAAGTTTAGTTGAGGATGAAGACCCTACCCAGAAACAACTTGATTGGGCTACTGGCTATGCCGTGTGTGATACTTGCGATATGGATGATCCAGCCATTGAACGCTGGAAAGGCTTTGGCAAACAAGTCAACTCAGCCGCCTTGCAATATATCGAGGGATATCTAGCTGATATTGAAACATACGGAGTGACCGCTGGCAGATACGGCCCGGGAGTCACAGTCACAATTGACGGAGAACGGATTACGCCAACCAATGCAGCCACGGCCGCAATGTACGCCTACACTCCCCACTTACATGGCAACGAAAACTTCGTAGCTATCTGGAACCGCTGGTTCGGGCTTACTTACCCATCCGGCTCGTTGCTGCAAGCCGTCGGAGAAGACGGTGTCTGGTTAATTGAACGCGGTTATCGTAGACCGATTACGAGCGCTAGTGCACTGACCTCACGATTTAATTCTGATTTGATTATCTCGGTCTCAGCCAGTGTCCTTGAACAGTTACCCATCGGTAAGGAGATTAATTTGCCTAACTACTCCTTGGTATCCGAGGACGGGGGTAAAATTTCGTTGTTAGTCGATGACACACTTCGTCACATTACCTCCATGGAGGTCTTTAGACGGCTAGGCTTTTCAGAAGATCAACTCATCAGTCTTTCGGACTCAGAGGCCAGCAATTACATGTTAGGCGAACCCATTACGCTTGAGAGTGCCAATCCGCAAGGTGAATTACTCCAATTAGCTTCAGGTGCTACCTTCTATATTGAACAAGGTGTCCGTCGTCCGGTCTTTGACAGTGTTGTGCTTAAGGCCCGTTTTCCCAACATCACGCCAATCCCCGCCACTCCGGTCGACGTTGAACAGTACATCGAAGGCGCTCCCCTAGCTCTACCAGACGGTTATCTGGTACGTAGTCCAGCTGACCCCACGGTGTTTGTCATTTCGGAAGGACAACGACTCCCAATAAGCAGTGAATCGATCTTCCTTAGTTATGGTTATAAGTGGGAAAATGTTTACGTTGTCCCAGACTTTATCTTAAACCTTCACCCATTAGGCGAAGCCCTGACCGAGAGCGCTGAGTAGTATGCTCGTTTTTGCGGGCTTCGTGCCTAATTCTCCGCTACTGTTACCAGCTATTAATCTTGATAATCTGTCGGCTGTTGCGGACACTCGAGCTGCCTACGAAGAACTAACTGAAGAACTTTACGCGGTTCATCCTGACACCATTATCATCTTGGCAAACGCGCCCACCATGTACACAGACGCCGTCTCAGTATCTGTTGCCGATCCTTACGTAGCTAATTTAACCGAATTTGGTGATCTTGGTTACCACAAGACTTATCACCCTGATTTTGCTTTTATTGACAAGCTGCAAAGATACATACGCCAAACCGACTGGCCTCTCTCGCTATCAACCGATGCCACCTTGGGTGCCGCTGCCGCAGTACCGCTTGAATTGCTAACTGCCCATCTGCCTAAAATACGCATAGTCCCAATTGCACCTTGTAGTTTAGACTCTAAAAGTCATTTCAATGTTGGTCTAGCCCTCAAACATGTCATTCTTGAAGGTCAGGCACGTATCGCGGTCATTGCGGCCGGCGACATGTCCCATACGCTCTCAAAAACTGCTCCGGCCGGCTATCATAAAGACGGTAAAATCTTTGATAATCGAGTACTAACATTTTTCCGTGAACACAACGCTTCTGGATTATTGCAATTACCAAATAACTTAATTCAAAATGCCCATGAAACCTCTTATCGACAACTGTGCTTGTTGATTGGGATACTTGATGGCATGTATACAAATCCAAACGTACTCTCATACTAAGCCCCCTTTGGGGTTGGTTATTGCGTCACAAATTTTGTTCTCTAGCATTGAACTTTCCCGAGCAAATTATGATCGCCGAGGTCTACCCGATTCTGAAACTTCCGAGGAAGTGCTCATTTTTTGATTACGATCTACGTTTTGATTTTCCAGTTCACGTTGGCGACCTCGTACGTGTTCCATTTAAGGGCCGAGAGGTCTTGGGAATCGTCAGATCTGTCAAAGACGTCTCGTCGGCAAAAAAGTTGATCAAGGTTAACTCGGTTGCTAAGTCTAGTTACATCACAGCCACTGATCTTGTGCGTTACGAACACCTGGCCGAGCTGCTGGTACAGTCAGTCAGCAGTGTTTTACACAGTGTTTTTCCAACGGTATTCGCGGACGGTCCGGCGCCCCTAATCCAGGCCACCAAATCATCACACATCGGAGCACAGGACATTCCTGTGCTCGAACGTTGTCTTAGCGAAATTACTTTAAACAGGTCTCTAGCCATTGCCGGCAGTCCTGATCTAGGCCTAGCTCTGGCCCACGTACTTCGTCGAAAACGGCCAGGTCAGATGCTGATTTTACTACCCCGAGAACGAGACGCCGAGCTCTTGGCTCGGTACGTCAGGCTTGGGGACTCTACCAGCCTTTTGCACGGCCATACCTCGCCCAAAGACCGCGCTCGTATCGTGGAGGCTTGGCGCACGGGTGAGCTTGAAACACTTATTGGGACTCGTAATGCTAGCCTCTTGCCAGTGAAGGGACTGTCAACCGTGCTGGTACTTGAGGCTGGTAACGACGAGCACATTAACGAACGTCGGAATCCGCGTTTTGACGCTCGTGAGGCTGCCAAACTTTTGGCTAAGCAGCATGGAGGGCATTTTATTGCTTTCGATAGCTTACCGCGACTAGAAGAGCTGGTGTCCACGTCGATGATTAATGTGAGTGACAAGGTCGTGGACGAAACCATTATTAACCTAGGCTCAGGTGATGAATTGTCAGCCGAGCCCTTATTGTCAGACAGCATTCTGACGGGCATAGAAACGGCTTTACACAGCCAAAAACGAGTGCTACTCTTCCTCAACCGTAAGGGAGTCGCCAAACGCTTGCAGTGCGGTAAGTGCGGCCATGTCCCCCTGTGTGGTACTTGCGGCCATGTGCCGACCGTCCGACACGACGATCTGGTCTGTGCCAATTGCCAGACAGAAATGTGGATTCCCGCTCAGTGTCCGTTATGCCGTAAACCAAAACTCGCTCTACGAGGCATCGGAGGCGCAAAACTCGCGACCACCCTCCAAAAGCTCTTTCCCCAACAAACGATCGGACGGATTGAAAAAGATACACTTGAAAATCCCAACGCCGACATCGTGGTGGCTACGGAATATTTCTTCTCAAGTTATCTTGAGCCATTTGCACCTAAGCATTTTGGTTTGGTGGCCGATCTAGCTGCGGACATTGCACTTCATGCCAGCGATTTCCGAGGCGCCGAGGAAACTGCCCGAAAACTTCACCGTCTGCTAAACTTTGCTCAGCGCCAAGGCGCCCAGGTGCTCATTCAGACTTGGCTACCTGAGGTCTTGCGACCGATGCTCAATCTCAAGAATTTTACTGAAGCCGAACTCGAGATCCGTAAACGCTATCAGCTTCCGCCCTTCGCTCAACGCTTCATGCTCTACGAGATTAAACTCGATGAGCTGCCGCCAGAGCTTCAAACACAGGCCATTGAACGTGCCGACTGTCTCGAGCTCAAAACGGTACCCAAAAACCTCAAAACGCTGTCTGATTCTATTAAGATCCAATACGACGGTTCCTATGCTCAAGGCCATGAAGGTTCTCCATGAACCAGATCCCATCCTGCGTAAAGTCTCTGAACCGGTACCACTCAAAGAGCTGGGCACGAAGAAGTTTTTGGATTTGGTTAAGGACATGGAGAAAACCATGGAAGTTGAAAAGGGTGTCGGCATCGCGGCTCCACAAGTGGGTATCAACTGGCGCATGTTTATTGCTGAGACTAAGAACGGCAATAAGGTCTTTGTAAACCCAGAATTTGTTCTAAAATCGTTTAAGATCATTGATTACGAGGAAGGTTGTTTGTCTGTACCAGGAGAAAAAGCCCATCGGAAGTGGGGCGCGACTCGCCGCCATCGTTCGGTTACCGTTAAGGCCCTAGACGAACATGGCCAAGAGTTTGAAATCAAGGGCGAGGGCTTACTATCCATCGTCCTTCAGCATGAAATCGATCACCTCGATGGCCGACTGTTTATCGACCACGCTTCCCAGCTGTGGGAGTAATTATGAAGGTTATCTTTTTTGGCACCCCCACTTTTGCAGCCGAATTTTTACAAGGTCTGATCGCTGACCCGGCTTTTGAGGTCGTGGGCGTGGTCACGCAGCCAGACGAGCCGGTTGGTCGCAAAAAGGTTCTAACCGCTCCGCCTGTCAAAGAGCTGGCATTAACTCATGACATACCTGTTCTTCAGCCCACAAAACTCAAAGACCAGGCGTTTCAAGCACAACTCAAGGAGCTTGGCGCGGAGCTGGGTGTGGTCGTGGCCTACGGACGTATTTTGCCCGAAGCAGTGATGGCGACATTCAAGCACGGTTGCGTTAACGTTCACCCTTCCCTGCTCCCGAAATATCGCGGTCCCTCGCCGATTATTGCAGCTATCGCAGCTGGTGATGACGAAACTGCTGTGACGATCATGAAACTTGTTCAAGAGATGGATGCGGGTCCGGTTTTGGCTCAGACAAAACTGGCTGTTAATCCTGATGAAACTCCGGACTCGTTGACGATCAAGGTTGTTGACGTCGGCGTTCCGCTCTTACTCGCAACTCTCAAGAGTTACGTCGCCGGTGATGTCGAGCCACAAGAGCAGGACCATGCACAAGCCACTTTTTGTAAGCTATTAACTCGCGAAGACGGAGTTATCAATTGGAATGAGCCAGCTGAGATCATCGAACACAAGGTCCGAGCCTACAACCCTTGGCCAGGAACTTCGAGTAAGAGTCTCAAGATTTTCAGAGTCCGAGCTAGCGATAGGAAGTTAGAGCCTGGAATCGAGCTTATCGAGTCTGGCAAACTGTTTATTGGTACCAAAACCACAGCTCTCGAGATTCTGGAAGTGCAAGCGGCTGGCGGGAAACGTATGGTAGCAGCTGATTATCTGCGTGGTTTGCGCGCACCCACAATCCTCAACGCTTAAAAGCTACCCCGGCAGTTGGTGCGTTGATAGGGACCTGAGTTAGGTGGCTAGTGTGTTTAGATTCTGAAACCAATGTTTGGCGTTGTTCAAATGGTAAAAATGGCAAAATAAACATAATCAGACCAAGCCCAATTGGATGATTGAGATATGGTGAAAAAATATGTGTCACAAATATCATCATGACTCCAGCTACTAGACCAATCACTATCCAAACATGCTCATCACGCCGACGGACAGACTCTAGACCGGCAGCAAGTACTGTTATCAATAACCAACTGAAAGACAACAAGCCTGGCAACCCCATTTTTAGCCAGATGTCATGATAACCCCATTCAAACCGATAGGTTGTGACTTCCCCGCTTATATTCATGTCCCGCAAACGGGGATCGTCTGAAATAAACGTAACAGTTTCGCCAAAGCCTGACCCGAAAATGGGGTCATGCCAAATCTCGGCCAGCATTGGTGGCAACAAATTCCAACGGCTTGAGACGGCGACCTCGCGAGTATGCTCATCACTACCCTTGTAGAATGACGATTCTGTTAGATCGGGACGGGACGGGATCGGAATAGCGATAATCACAAACAGCATGAAAATCGCCGCTAGGCTGAGAACAGCCAGTTGAAAATGTCGCTTAATGAGAGTAGCGATCACCGGACGAGTCAAGCAAACCAGCCCTAAAATTGTGGCAAAACCCGCTATACTCCCAATCCAGAAACTACGCGATAAACTCGCCAAAATAGTTGCGATCATGAGCAAATGAAGAGCCGCCACTATGCTGGGCATTTGTGCTCGTTGTTCACGCCAGAGTGCCAGGGTGGCTGTAATTAAGAGCAGTTCGAAGGCGACTACTATGGCTTGCGATTGTTGGAAAACCCGGAAATACCAAGGCGAGTTACCGAGGTAGTCGACCACCGGTCCAGTAGTTTGTAGGGTTACCTCAGCCAAGCGAGCGTCACGCACAAAGGTGTAGAGCTCGTGTGAGGCCAAGCCGGGCAGGTGTGTAAAGGCATACAGATACAACAGCGTAGTCACTGAAATCCAGATAGCCGCTACCGCCAGTGTTTGTAGAAATAACCGGCGTTGTGCTGCCTCCCAACGAAGTGAAATGATCGGGAAAAAATATGCCAAAGTCAGGTAACCGTTCAGGTCGTCAAAAGCAGCGCCAAGCTCATTGGTGCTCAATCCCTTCACGGCGGCAATCAATACTGCCAGAGCTAACAGAGCAAACGGTAGATCACGCCGAGAAACAAATTTAGGCTTTTGCCGCTTCCAAAACAAAAGCATGAGCCAGGCCAACATGACGGCAGCAAAAATTACCTCGCGAATTGAGACTGAGAAACCACGAACATCAACATCGATTAAGTGGCCGTGACCACCCACGAACAACTCAAGAAACGCAACAGCTAATCCCCACTCGAGTTTATAACAACTCAAAATTACTGTACCGCCGCCGATCACAATCAAGGGCACCCAGGCCCAAGCTGAACCCTGAACACTGGCAGCGATCAGATGACTTAAAAGTAAGCCGGCAAAAACCCACCACACCCGCTTATCATAGAACTGGCGAACGAAGTCAAGCATAAAGTTAACCTCGTTTGATAATAGCAGAACCGTAAGCTAGGAGTATAAAGACTGGTGTTAGTGTCCAGAGTATCGCCCACGGGAAAATACCGTGATGCTTTTTCATGTACTTACGTAAACTTTGACGAATCCAGCGCTGCTTTTTTAGGGTAGCTAATTTGTTAAACGTATGACCCTTATGATGCAAAATCTCAACATCGGCATAATGACGAATCTTCAAACCAACCTCACTAGCCATTTTACAATAGTCAACCTCCTCGAACCAAATGAAATAACGTTCATCAAACAAACCAATTTTTTCGATAGTCTGTCTAGAGATAAACATAAACGCCCCCATAATCGAGTCGACGTCCTGAGTAGTATACGGGTCAACGTCACGCATCATGTAACGATCGATGATGTTTGTGCGCTTGAGCAGGTGAGGAATTTTACACAAAATCACGAGCTGATTAATCAGCGTCGGAAAGCGTCGAATGCTCTCCTGTAAGTCACCATTCGGGTATCTGATCACCGAGCTAGCGATGCCGACGTCCTGATCGGCATCAAGGTGATTTACCATTTTGTTCAGACTATCGGGCTTAAACTCGGTGTCTGGATTCAAAAGTAGCACGTGGCGAGCTGTAGAGGCGCGCATACCGCAATTTACGGCATAGGCAAAGCCCATATTGCGCGGATTAGGTAAGTACGTTGCGGTGGTCGTGACCTCACGAAGCAGTGTCTCGGTTTCCTTGCGACGCGAGTTGTCCACCACAATCAGCTCGTAACTCAAGCCTTGAGACTTGGCGACACTTTCAAAACAACGTCGCAAAACGTCGAGATCTTCTTTGAATGTAACCACAATTATTGACAGGTCTAGCATAAACTTATGGGCCTAAGCGTAAGCAAGAATCTAGAGGTGATGTTTGGCCTTAATGATCTCACGAGCAGCCTCGTAGCTCTGCACTGGTCGCGGTTTCCAACCGAACTTGTGCCACGGTAAGCGGTACACAAAGGCCGGTAACCAGGATGAACCGACGCGTGAGGCGCCGTCGATACTCACACTAAACAAGGTGTCTGTAACAAGAACTCCGACTTTGTTGTTTTCAAGCATCGTAAGCCACACATCCCAGTCTTGAAGACGACGAACTGCATTGTCGAAGCCTGGAAAGTCGGCCCGACGCACAAGCGAGCTAGTATGCACAAAATTTAGTTTTCTGAGTTGGTCACGATTAAAACTAACACCTTTAAAGTGCTTCCAACCAAACCAGAAGCCACTGTAAGCATAGCTTGCTTCAGGATGCTGCTGAAGCGCGTTAAACATCGTCTCTAGCATCTTTGGCGACATGGTCACATCGGCGTCACAAAAGATGACGTAATCGCCTTGGACTTCTTGGAGGCCACGATTACGTGCTGGATTGGCACCGGCGTTGCTTTGCTTCACGATCGTAATCCGATCGGCATAACCCGCCAGTACTGCCTGCGTGTTGTCTGTCGAGCCATCATCGACAACGATAATTTCAAGCGGGTGATACGTCTGTGCAAAAATCGACGCTAAACACTTTGGCAATGAGCCAGCGTGCTGGTAAGTCGGGATAACGACAGAAATCAGCTGATTCATATCAGTGCACGCAACTTATACATTTGCTGTTCACGGTTAAACTCTCGTTCAACCCATAAACGGCCGCGAGCACCAAATTTACTCCTAACAGTCGAATCTTTCAAACGCTGGACAGCACTAACAAGTTCCTGAGGCGTATCGCCAATCAGTAGGCCCCCTTCCCCATCTCGAACCGCTTCGTCGACCCCCGGATGACGAGTGGCTATCACGGGAAGACCAAAGAGCTGAGCCTCGAGGTACACAATACCGAAACCCTCACGGTCCGTCTCAGTTTTGGTTGTCGGCATCACAAAAATATCGGCCTCGCGATAAACACCCGGCAAGTCTTCATCGCTAATGTTTTTTGAAATCCTGACGCGATCCTGCAGGCCGCTATCGTTAATCGCCTTAACAATGGTTCCAAGGTACGGTCCGTCGCCAACAATGTGATAGGTTGCGTCGGGAATCTCACTGAGGGCTTCAAGTACCTTCAGGTGGCCTTTACGTTCGACCAGGCGAGAAACGGTAAGTAAACGCAATGGCTGGTCAGTCGTTTTCTCATTCGATACAAACATTGGTGTAGACGCACGAGACACACCGAGGGCGAGCTCGCCAAGCTTGTGTAAATTCACCTTTTGGCCGAGCTTGGCTGGTTGTTTAGCGGCTTCAATGAACTGATCTTCAAGTGTTGGATACACCACAATTGGTGTGCGATACAACTCCACGAAAGCACGAACCTCTGAGGCCAAGGCTTCGGAGTTTGTAACAATGCGATCTGCAGACGCAAGAACCTTGTGCGCTAAAGATCGTTTCCAAGCATTACGACGTGCGAGATCGAAATCAAGACCGTGCAAGAAAATCACGTAAGGTTTTTTGGTAAACACCTTAGCGATCATGGCCGCAGTTCCGATCGGTAAAATGTGATGTGTCCAAATGGCATCGTAGCTGCGAGCCTTGAAGATTAGCTGCAAAACGACGTGGCCGACCTTCAACTTTTTCTTCAACGGCAAAAGCGTGACCTGGTCGGGGTAGGTTTTGAGAATCGCGCTAATGTATCTTGCCACCCCTCCTCTAGCCGGCGGATAGTCAATTGTCGGTAGGAGTACTCTTGGCATATACAGGTCAACGAATCAGGTTACGAGCCTCTTTCAGATGGTTCATTGTTAAGGTCTTGGTAGCAAATGACAAGCCAACAAAAACCACAGCTCCAATCGGGATTGTCACTACCCAGTAAACATATTCCTTAAGCAAGATGACCACCACAGCCATAACGATGCCGGCTACAAAAAAGCCCCAAATCGACTTAACAAGCTCAAAGAAACTGGCGTGAGAGATTTTCATAACTGCAATCCAGCCAGCTCCAAACAAAAATACGAAAGTACACAAGGCCGAAAGGGCAGCGCCCATAATGCCGTACTCCGGAACCATGATCAGGTTTCCAACAATATTAATGATCATGGCGCCGCCCATAATCCCTGTTTTTACCGCCTGATTACCAGTGGCGTTTAAGAGTGAGCCAATCGGAAAATCGAGGAAGATCAACAAGAGCACAAAGATCAGAACTTCGAGTACTGGAGCGGCCGTAGCGTATTTGGGTCCGTAAACTGTAGCGATGATCTCAGGTGCCAGGGCGAAAATACCAAACACAATCGGCGCGGCCAGCATTGCCAGGTACCACTCGGCTTTGATTAAAGTTTTGTTGAGTTCCGCGGGGTTATGTGCGAGCGAACTCATGGTCGGGTACAGAGCCCCAACAAAGGCTAGTGGCAAGAACTGGAAGGCGTACGTAAACTTATAGGCGACCGCGTAAATACCGACAGCCCCCTTGCCTAGAAACTCTTCGATAGTGAATGAGTCTATATACGAATACACCTTCACGAATACGGCCGCCAAGAAAAACATAAAACTCATGCGCAGCATCGGCATAGCCTGGGTCCACGATGGTTTGAGTGCTTCAAGTCCCAAGCGACGAACAACGTGGAAAATCGAGAACAACATGTTCCAGCCGCTACCAACAATCAAGGCCACGACCAGCAAGCGAAGATCTGCCGCACCGCTCAAAAGCGTAGCCGCGCCTACAATGGCCGTTAATGACTGGCCAACAAAAATTCCCATCGACTCATACTTGAGTTGATGCAGGCCGCGGAGCACGCCGTACATTGAGACTGACAGCGTATCGAGCAACATGACCGCAATTGCGATCTGGACGAGCATGGTGGTTTCGGTATCAAAGCCACGCCAATCAGGAAGCAGCAGCGCTAGTACGATAGTCACTGGCATGGTGATCAGTTTGATACCAATCACGTTACGAATAAGCTCCTTAGCCCTATCCGGCGTCTTGGCCACCTCTCGAATGGTAACAGAGGTTAATCCGACATCGTCGAGCACACCAATGGTCGTCACCATCGCGAGGGCGATGAAATAAGACCCCAAGGACTCCTCGCCAATTGTTCGCGCAATTAAGGCAAAATACAGGAAGGCAACCAGCTTCTGCCCAATCGAGGCGACCGTCAGCATTAAGGTGTTTCTAGCGAGTTGTGACATGCATCTAGAATACAGAAAACCCCCGACAAAGTCGAGGGTTTTCTTGATCAAATTTCGATTAACGCTTGCGCCACTGTGGTGAGCGACGAGCACCGTGCTTACCTGGCTTCTTGCGTTCCTTTTTCCGTTGGTCACGGGTTACCAAACCGGCAGCCTTAAGTGCCGGGCGCAAATTCTCATCAAGCAACATGAGAGCGCGAGCAATACCGAGGCTAGTGGCATCGGCCTGACTTGTCATACCACCGCCTGAAGCCTTGACCGAAATATTCACGGATTCGGTTTTACCAACTTCCTTGAGCGGTCTAGACACGACGCGACGCAATTCGCCAGTTTTAAAGTAAGCCTCGATAGGTTTATTGTTTACAGTGATCGTACCACTACCACCGGCGGTGACACGCACCTGAGCAGTTGCGGTTTTGCGACGACCGAGTGCTTGGAAATATTTGTCTGCCATAGAAGATTAGGAGATGGTCAAGCGAAGGAGTCGGGCAGTGCGGTGCTTGGTCTTAGGCAACATGCGCGAAACTGCACGGCGCAGTACGTCAGCCGGATCCTTGGCCCAAACATCAGCCAATTGCTTGGTGACCAAACCACCTGGGTAATGGGTGTGATGATGATAAACCTTTTGGTCCATCTTCTTACCCGTGACCTTAATACCGGCGACGTTGGTAACCACCACGAAATCGCCAGCATCGATATGCGACTGAAAATTCACGTTGGTCTTGCCCATGAGATGCATGGCAATGTCCGTCGCTAAACGACCAAGAATTTTCTTGGAGGCGTCGATGGTATAAGTTTTGCGTTCAATGTTTGCCATATTAGACAAGTTCAATCAGTACCGTTTCAGCGGCATCGCCCTGGCGCTGACCCAATTTAGTCATGCGGGTATAGCCACCCTGGCGACTTTGGTAACGTGGTCCGATGACTTCGAACAACTTAGCAACGGTTTGATCGGTCGTAAAGTAACCGAGCAAATAACGACGAGCAGCAAGATTATCTTTTTTTGCTGTCGTAATTAACTTCTCGACTATTGGACGGACCACCTTGGCACGACCCATACTGGTTTCGATTTTCTCGTACGTAAACAAAGCCGTGGCCAGGTCGCGCATGAGCGCCTTGCGAGCTGAGGTTGATCGTCCAAGAGTTTTTTTATGCTTACGGTGACGCATACTTACTTTTTGTCAGAACCCTCCTCCGAGGCGCGAACGATTTGTTCAGTAAGGGAAGCATGCTGCAGCTGTCCCTGAACCCAGGTAAAGTGGTTCAACAGAATCTTAGTAGCTTGCTCAACGGCCTCTTGAGGAGTTATTGAGCCATCGGTAACGATGGTCGCGAGCAACTTGTCGTAGTTAGTAATTTCGCCGACACGAGTATTCTCAACCTTCAAGCCAACTGTACGAACTGGTGAGAACATGGCGTCGATAGCAATCACTCCAATTTCAGTTGGGGCCTCCTCGCGATCTTCCGTGGCCAAAAACCCACGACCACGTGAGACAGTAATTTCCATGTCAAAACCAGCTGATTTGTCAGTGACAGTGGCGATAACTAGCTCGGGATTGATGATCTCAACATCAGCGTTGGCCTCGATATCAGCCGCTGTAACTTCACCGGCTTTTTTGACTGACAACTTGAGCACGACCGCTTCCTCTGTATGGACCTTAAGGCGTAACTTTTTCAAGTTCAGCATGATGTCGAGCACGTCTTCCTTTACACCATTGAGGGCAGAGAATTCGTGCTGAGCGCCTTTTACTTTCATGGCGGTCACGGCTGCACCCGGCAAAGACGACAACAAAACCCTACGTAAGGCATTACCGATGGTGGTGCCATACCCATGATGCAACGGCTCAATTGTAAGCAGTGCCTCGTGTGGCTTGTCACCGGGGGTAAAATACATCTTTGACGGTAAGAAGATTGACTCCATACGGAATAAATTAGGCGCTTAGCGCATCGAGTAGAACTCGACAATGAGCTTTGGATCGTAGACTTCTTTCAAGTCTTCGCCTTGGGGCGTGCTAACGACCTTGCCCTTCGTGTCCTCCTCACGATGCAACCAGCTCGTAACCGTGTGATTTTTCAAACGGTCAGAGAGGTCATTGAATAGTTTTTTTGCTTGCTTGTTAGGCCGTACCTCAATCATATCGCCAACCTTAACTTGATATGAAGGGATATTCACCTTAACGCCGTTTACAAGAAACATGGCGTGGCTCACCATTTGACGTGCCTGAGGCCGAGTCTTAGCAAAACCGAGACGATAAACAGCATTGTCAAGACGGGTCTCGAGTAAACGAGCCAGATTTTCACCGGTGTTACCAGTCATGGCAGTCGCCTGCTTAAAGTAATTACGGAACTGGCGCTCCATAATTCCATAAATCCGCTTGGCTTTTTGTTTTTCACGTAACTGAGCACCGTAAACAGACAACTTAGGCGCAAAACCGCCAGCCTTGCCATGCACGCCAGGAACGTAAGGACGACGCTGCATGACTTTCATCACGCTAGCACCATTGGAGAGCGCAACGCCTTCGCGTCGACTCATTTTTCCGAGAGGTTTTAATGTCTTTCCCATAAAATAGCGTTAGACGCGACGAGCACGGCGAGGTCGGCAGCCGTTGTGTGGTACAGGGGTTTCGTCCTTCATCGATAGTACGTTGAAACCACTTCCGTTTAAAGCGCGTAAGGCACCATCACGACCGTTACCGATGCCAGACACGTACACATGTAAATCGCGTAGTCCGTAAGCTGCCGATTTATCGGCCACCTTTTTAACTACCACACTGGCAGCGTAAGGAGTAGCTTTCTTAGGTCCTTTGAAACCACAATTACCAGCACTAGCCCATGCCACAACATTACCGTTAGGGTCAGTGACAGTTACAATAGTATTGTTAAAACTAGCATGGATATAGGCACGCCCCTGTGGAATTGGACGCAAGGTACGCTTCTTGCCCTTAGCTGTTACCAGTTTATCGCTTTTTGGCTTCGCGGTTACACTTGGAGCCTCAACAAGCGGGGTAACCACGTCGATTTGTGTATTTTCTTCATTCATAGACTAGGTCTTGGTCAACATACGACGGCCGCTACCAGCAGTCTTACGCACGTTACCGCGAACGGAACGAGAGTTTGACTTAGTGCGCTGACCACGAACCGGCAACTTCTTGGTGTGACGCGAACCACGGTAGCTGCCAATGTCTTTAAGACGTTTAATGTTACCCATGACTTCACGGCGTAACTCGCCTTCTACGCGATATTCTTTCTCAACAATCACGCGGATGGCGTTCTCTTGCTCCAAGGTCAAATCCTTGGCGCGAATGTTTTCATCCACTTTGGCTTGTTTCAAAATCTTGTTAGCGCGAACATCGCCAATACCATAAATGTAGGTAAGACCGATGACGATGCGCTTCTGCGCAGGAATAGTAACTCCAGCAATACGTGCCATAGAAGGTTAACCTTGACGTTGCTTATGTTTTGGGACCTTGCAGATAACGCGCACTCGTCCTTCACGACGAATAACACGGCAGCTGGCACAGATCGCTTTGACTGAGGAACGGACTTTCATACTGAAGGTGGACTAAACACTGAAGATTAAACACTAAACATCAAACACGTAAGTCGTATCGTATGTAGTGTTCAATTTTCAATGTTCAGTGCTTAATTTATACATCTACGCAAAATCATCCTGACACTAAAGTACGAGGATGATTCCTTCAAACTCGAGATACCGCTCATGGCCCTAAAATTTTTCAAAAGCTCCAGATACTAGGCGCGGGAGAACTTGTCTGAGGCGTAGGTAACCCTACGATGAGGACAAAGTTTGGACCAGCAACAAAGTAGATGGACTTTTGGGAAATTTTAGAATCGGAACGTGATTCGAGCTTTCGTGAGATCGTACGGAGAGATCTCACATTTGACGTCATCGCCGGGCATAACCCGGATTCGGTTTTGGCGGAGTTTTCCGGCCAAGATACCCATGACTTCAAGATCGTTTTCCAATTTGACTCTGAATCGACCTGCGGGTAGTGCCTCAAGCACTTCTCCACGCATTTCTAGAAATTGTTTTTCTGCCATAATTTGGCCCCATTGTACCAAACAATCCTGGAATTGCCGTAAAACCGAGTTAATTGAAAGCGTCAGTAATGTACCAGTCACTGTCTGAGCTGTCAAGAACGTCCAGGTAGCAAAAACGGCCCTAAATTAGCCCAAAATAGCCTTGATGCGACGCACTCCAGCCGAGCTGGCTTCTTCTTTCTGAATTTTAATCCCCTCCAGCTGCCCTGTGTGTTCAACATGTGGACCACCACAAATCTCTTTGGAAAAATCCCCCATGAAGTAAACATTGATCTTGCCGCCGATTTGAGCGTACTTGTCCTCGAATAGACCGATAGCACCCTTGGCCTTGGCTTCTTCGACCGTTAACTGTTCGGCACGAACTGGAAGATCAGCCTTAATCTGAGTATTAACTATCTCCTCAACCTGCTTGATTTGCTCAGGCGTCATTTTTTCGTTGTGGGAGAAATCGAAACGCAGACGTTCGGCCGTGATGTTACTGCCCTTCTGCTCAACATGGTCGCCAAGCACTTGGCGCAAAGCTTGGTGCAACAAGTGGGTCGCCGTATGAAGTTTTGTAGTCTCTACCGAATGATCAGCCAGTCCACCAGCGAATTTCTTCTCAGCACCCTGGCGAGATAAGTCTTGATGTTTCTTAAACTCTGTCTCAAAAGCGGCACGATCAACCTCAAGACCTTGTTCTTGTGCCAGCTCATGCGTTACCTCAAGCGGGAAACCGTAAGACTGATAAAGGTTAAAGGCATCTTCACCCGAAATTGATTTGTTCTTGTCCCATAATTTTGAGAACTCACGCAAGCCTTGAGCCAGCGTCTTTTCAAATTTCTGTGCCTCAGCTAGCAAACCGGTAATGATTTTTTGTTTTTGATCGCTAAGCATTGGGTATGCTTCGCCGAGCGAACTTACGATCTCGTTAACAATCGGAGCGACGAGCCGCTCAGCCTCTATACCAATCTTCTTGGCGTGTCGGATAGCACGCCGGATCAAGCGACGCAAGATATAACCCTGATCTTTGTTGCTCGGCTCAACACCATCCATAAACATGATCGAAGCGGCCCGTAGATGATCGGCGATGATGCGCATGGATTTTTTAGTCTCATCGCTATCTGCGTATTTAATTCCCGAGAGCTCCTCAAGCGTCTTCAGCGTACCCGCAAACAATTCAGTTTCATAAACATTCAAGCGGTGTTGCAAGGCCACGATCGTACGCTCAAGACCCATGCCGGTGTCGACACTGCCTCTCTCAAGAGGGCTGAGAGAGCCATCTGCCTGCTTGTTAAATTGCATGAAGACGTTATTCCAAATTTCCATCCAATCTTGAGAATGTGATCCTTTGTTGCCGGTGGGCTCACCCTTGCCGACCCAATAGAAAATCTCGGTGTCAGGACCGCACGGGCCGGTCTTACCGGCTGGACCCCACCAGTTGTCCTCCTTGCCGAGCTTAGCAATACGCTCTGGCGACACCCCAAGACGTAGCCAATGATCGTAAGACTCTTGATCAAAAGGCGTATTCTCATCGCCCTCAAAAACGGTGAATGACAGTTGCTCAAGAGGAATATTTAACCATGCGGAACTGGTCAAAAATTCAAACGACCACTCAATCGACTCCTGTTTAAAGTAATCACCCAACGACCAATTACCGAGCATGGTAAAAAATGTCAGGTGCGAATCATCACCAACGTCGTCGATGTCACCCGTACGAATACAGCGTTGATAGTCGACCAGGCGTTTGCCCATGGGGTGCGGTTCGCCAAGAAGATACGGAACCAGCGGATGCATGCCAGCGGTCGTAAACAAAACGGTAGGGTCGTTGTCTGGAACAACTGATGCCGAAGGGATCTCGGCATGACCCTTACTTATAAAGAAGTCGACGTACTTTTTCCGTAATTCGTTGGCAGATAACATAACTAATCCGGTCTCATTAAACTGAACAGGAGAATAACCTGTTTACCACTGGAATGCAAAGCGGGTTTAAACCTTGATCAACCAAATAGTTCATCATCTGGGTCGGCTGGTGTTAGAGTATCTCCAAAGTCATCAAGGTCAAGCTCGTCCCCAGCTTCCAGGTCTGCCAAATCCTGCAGCTCTGGATCTGTATCATCTAAATCCAATTCGTCTTCACTCATGTCGCCGTCGATGTTCAACATATGCGTTCTGACTGTCTAATCAGGCTTGTCGTTATACCAACTCCTGTTGAACAGTCTCTGTCGGTTTAGAGGTCTTAATTAAGCGTGCACGCAGCCCAGAAAATAAGGCCAGCATCTCCGGACTCCGGAGTAAAAAGGCTGCAGCAAAATACATCAGAATCCCAGCACAACCAGCTAGCATGGTCTGCAATAGGACATTGGCAAAGGTGTCGAGTTGTATATAATTTACGACCGTATATTTAATGGCTTGAATCACAATGGCCGCAGCCAATCCAGCTAGACATAGAATCATGGTCGATTTTAAAATGGCTAGCTCCGACAATGAACCAAGTTTGTGCTTGAGAAGAGTCCAAAGCAGCGCTAGTTGGACCAAGACGGCTAACGAAAAGGCAGCAGCCAGCCCCGGTAAGCCATATGTTGGAGCCAAGACTAAACTTCCAACTGCACACAAAACAGCGGCCATCAAACCAGCCAAAAATGGCGTCCAACTGTCTTCATACGCAAAGAAAACTCGGACGAGCACAAACACCAAACACTGAGCAAAAAAACTAACAGCAAACATCGCCAAGGTATTGGCTGTGATAATCGTGGCCGACCAATCAAAAACACCGGCACCAAAAACTAACCGCACAATCTGAGCACGCAGTAATAGCGATACCAGCGTCACAGGAATAATCAAAAACATTACTTGCCGAACTGTGGCCGCAAAAGTTTCTCGTAATTTATCGACCTGATTATTTTTAGCGAACTCACAAAAAGTCGGAAAGGCGGCAATGGCATACGAAACGCCGATAATCCCGATCGGAAAAAAGTTTAGATTATAGGCAAACTGCAAAATTGTGACCGAGCCACCAACTAATGCTGTCGCGATGATTGTCATGACCAAAAAGTTTAGTTGTCCGACACCTATGCCAAGCATACGTGGACCAATCTGTCGAAAAGTTTGTTTGATGTCTGGATCAAAAATATTCAACGTGAATGAATACCTATACCCAAGTGCGTACACGCCCACGGTTTGGATTATGGCGTGCAACATGGCCCCAAGCACAGCTCCCCAGGCTAGACCCAAGAGTCCTAATAGCGGTACCAAAAATATGGCTCCAAATAAAATCCCTAGGTTGTTGACGATCGGCGCCAGGGAATACAGCGCAAATCTTTTAGCTCCTTGCAGCACTGAACCAAATACCATCGAAACCGCAAAAAACACTTGACCTAGAAACAACAGGCGTGTCGTCGATACCACCAAAGCCTGTTTGTCGGCCTGAAACCCGTAGGTTACCCAGGGTGTATAAAGCGGTGCCAATAAGGCCCCAAATATCGATATAAATATAAACACCGCCAACAAGATGTTCATGACGTTACTGGTGTATTGCCAGGCACGAGCCTCATCCGTGCCAAAATACTTGGTAAACACCGGAATGAAGCAAGCCGACAGAGCGCCAATAACAATCAATTGAAAAATAAAGTCGGGTACCCGAAAAGCCGCGTAATAAATATCCAGGACGTCACCTGCTCCGAATAAACCGGCCAAAATACGGTCACGAACAAAGCCAACCAGACGTGACAGAAGAGAAAAACCAGCCACGATGGCAGCAGCGCTAACCACCGAAACTGTTGCTGATGAAAACAAACGTTTGATCATACCTCTACCCCACGACGCAACCGGACGATGAGAATTATCAGACCGCTCATGATGGCCGCAAGTATGCCGAGAGTTAAAAGTAGCATGGGGTTAGCTAGATGAAAAAACGACACCGCTAACTGTTGAACATCAGTGTTTACAGTTCCGTCTGAAGACACGGTAGCCAAGGTGACGGCATACAGTCCGTGTGAAGGAAAGGTGTGGCTAATCGTTGGTTGAACAGAAGTCGCGCCATCACCAAAGTCCCAAGCAAAGGTATCTGACTCCCCGCCCACTGCAGGTATAGCCACGAATTCGTAAGTACGCCAATCAAGCTGACGGTATGTAAACCTAGCTGCCGGTGATGTAATGGCCGTGGTCTTGCCGAAAATTAACATTGACTTGTTGTTGTCAGCTGGCTCCGTAGTTATGGCTTGATCTAAAACAACTGTTGTTTCCAATTCAGGTTGAACTTCGGTGGGCGGCGCGGTAATTGAGTTAACCGGAGGAGAGACAATAGCCACGAGCGGTTGAACCGCTGGTTCTATGACCTGTTCGACACTCGGTTGGCTGACAGACACAGTTGGATCATAAGGAAACTCATCGTCGTCGTTGACCGCTCCGTCGTCATCGATATCAACGTCACAGGCATCACCTTGGTCATCATTATCAAAATTAGCTTGATCAACGTTAGCAACTTCGGAACAGTTGTCTTCAGCATCTACAAGTCCGTCAAGATCAGCGTCTGAGATAGTGGTAAACAGTGGTGTGATGGCTTCGTCATTGCTTGGATTTTGATCGGCCGGATCGGCACCTTGAATCACAGCACGAATATTGAAGGAACCTTCAATTAGCGTGTAATCAACATACACATCGTCAGCGCTGCCGGCTAACACCGATATAGCCTGTGACTCACCGATCAAAGTATCGCTGCGATAAAACAAGACCTGCGCCAAGGCATCGGTGTCGCCTAAATTTTTAATCGTGGCATAAATGCGTACTGTGTCGCCGGCATATAGAATGTCTTCGGAAAATCTAATCAAGCTCGCAGTCAACATCAAATCAACATAAGCTGCTTGGCCTTTAGCTGGCAACAACCATCCGGTCAGGCTAGCAAATAGTACAACGCTCCACAAATAAGCCCTAAACATATTAAACATTAATTTCTCTTAATCTGGCGTGTAAGACTCCTGTCAACCAATGCTGTCTGGCTAAATCGGCATGCACGTGCAAACGCAAGCGATAAGTTGGATGCACTCTTACAATTACGTCTTCAAGCACACGCTGAGGATCACCAAGTATCTGTACAGCCACGGTCTGACCATTTTCAATCCGCAAGGCCTTGGCCTCGTCATCGGAGGCATGTAAGTGCGGTTTAGGAATGATCACCACAGCCTGAGCCGTAATCTCGCCGTCAGGACCCCTCAGGCGACATAGTCCTGCTTCTGACAAATCCCCCGAACGATTAACTGGGGCCGCAATCCCCAGCAGTAAGGCCTCGCTAGGTGTCAGCTCAACTTGTGTCATACGTCGGTGTGGACCAAGCACTCTGAGCGTAAGACTGCGTTTTAATTTTCCAAAAACGTCAACTGTTTCGGCATAGGCGTATTGCCCGTGCTGAGACAAACTCTCGACGATAGTGTCGGCGTAACCAGCGCCAAAAAGCCGCGAATGATCGGGCTCGGATAAATGAATATGCGATGGAATTATTTCAACCGGAATGGGCCGCACCATATGACCCAATTGTAACACGCCTATTTATGCTTATCCTCGTCGTACCCAAAGTCGTAACGAAAGGCGTTGTGACGAATTGGACCCAAAATTAGCATGTGAAGCTCAGCCAAAGCATATTTGATGGACACCACCAAAGCACCATCGCGACGAAAGCGTCGATCCGTGACTCCGATGCTGATACTATCCAAAAAACCAAACTTGCCGCGCTTGCCAGCCCGTTTTGCAAGTTCGTGATCTTCACATAAAATCACGCTCGGATCAAAACCTCCAATCTGCTCAAACAACGCTCGACGAATAAAAATACAGAAACCTGGAGCATGAGGACGCCAAACCCCCCACATGCGTACGTACAAGTTATAACAGTCATGGCCAATCTTATCCCAGCGACGACCATTCAACAAACGAATATCCGGCGCCGCCACGTCCAACTGCTTTTTATCAAACTCTTCGAGAGCGGCCTCAATAAAAAAACGATTATCAATCAAAACATCCGCGTCTAAGAACAAAATGACATCGCCGGTGGCAATTTTAGCACCAGCATTGCGACCGACCCCCGGCATACCGCCCTCAACAACTAGACAGCCATGATGCTTAGCGATCTCTCGAGTCTTGTCGGTTGACTGCGCATCAGCCAAAATAATCTGCTCGGGTCGATGCGTCTGGTTTTCAAGGCCTTTAAGCAGGATCGGCAAGTACCGTTCTTCGTTCTTAGCGGGGATGACAATCGAAACTGATCGAGCTTGATTCATATGGTGTGCCCGGCGCGATTCGAACGCACGGTCTCCTCCTTCGGAGGGAGGCGCTTTATCCAGCTAAGCTACGGGCACATGTTTTAACGCGTCAGGATGTACATCGCGACGCCGCTGGCAACCGAAACATTGAGCGAACGTTTCTTGTGCATGGGAATCTCAAGCTTGCCGTCGAGCAAAGCTAGGGTTGATTTATCGATACCTTCAACTTCATTACCGAGCACCAGTGCGAGCTTCTTGTCATTGACGCCAGCAATGTCATGAGCGTCGCTGCCCGTTTCAAGTCCATAAACTACGTATCCAGCGACCTTTAAGCTCGTTATTACTGGCTCAATCATACCAGCCTCCCAAGGCACAAGATCCTCGGCGCCCAGAGAAACCTTGGCGATCTCTTTTCTCGGAGGAGGAGCAGTGAAGCCGGTCAAGTAAAGCTTCTCAACACCAAAAGCAGCCGCGTTTCTAAAAATCGAGCCGATGTTATGCAAGCTGCGAATATCGTGTGCGATGATAATCATGCTGCGATAGTATAGCGAATTGGACTAGCTTTTTCAATGCATAGGCTGGTAGGATAGTGGCCTGTGGCCTTTAAGGCTACCTTCCCACTAGCCACCGGCCTATGCCCCCAACACTTTGTCCAAAACCCGACGTCTGCGGCTCCTGTGGCTGGTCTCATATCCCCTACCAGAAACAGCTGCAGCAAAAACTGTCCGATATTAACGGGTCATTTAAGATCAAAAAACTCGACATTCGCGTTGAGGAAATTATTTCTGCACCCAAAACCGAGCACTATCGCAACCGCATGGACTTTGTTATTGATTGGCAGGGGGCTGTCGGTCTTCGTGAGAAAGGCAAATGGTGGAAGGTTATTGACGACCACTCCTGCTTCCTTGCCGATGAACAGATCGACGCGCTCTATAAAGTAACTCGTGACTGGGCCAAGAGTGCTGGTCTTAGCTTCTACGATCGCAAAGCCAACGTCGGCTTCCTGCGTTACGCCGTCATCCGTTCGACAACCCTCGGACAAACCATGCTCACCATCGTCACCAGCGCGCCAACAGATGCTGACGAAGAGACCGCAGCCAAGCTGGCTTTCGAGACACTGAACGACCTGGCTGGTTCTACGACGCTTGTGTGGTCGCTCAACCATACAATCTCCGATGTCTCAGTTGGCGAAGAGCTGCGAGTGTTGTACGGCCCAGGGGCGATCGAGGAACACATCGGCGGCTACAAATATCGCATCTCGCCGAATGCTTTCTTCCAGACCAATCCGACTGGCGCAGTCTTCCTGCAAGATACTGTTCGTGATTTCGCCGGAGATCTTGCTGATAAAACTTTACTCGACCTTTACTGCGGTACCGGTTTCTTTTCAATTGCAATGGCCAACGAGGCCAAACAAACCATCGGTGTCGAGCTCGTTCCCGAAGCTATTAAAGACGCTCGCCTGAATGCCGAATTGAAAGGTGTTTCTATCGATTTTCACGACGC